>ULTY01028196.1_pt1 | contig 9840 bp, 9 predicted proteins | sample 1958021 | NCBI WGS metagenome assembly ULTY01 (sample SAMEA4835746, study PRJEB28245) | human gut metagenome | biome: gut microbiome; material: fecal sample | place: Denmark | collected 2008 | reverse complement strand
CCGCCGATCCACTCGCCGGTGGCGCTGCGTTCGCGGTAGTGGACGGCGAGGGTGACTTCGGCGTATTTCGTGCACATGCCCAGCAGCGCTGAGCACCACATCCAGAACACCGCGCCCGGCCCGCCGATGGCGATTGCGCCCGCGACGCCTGCGATATTGCCCGTGCCGACCGTGCCCGCCAGCGCGGTGCAGACGGCTTGGAACGGGGTCATCGCGCCGTCCGCGGCTTCCTTCTTGTGGAACATGCGCCCGATGGTGGTTTTGAGCGCGAAGGGGAATTTGCGGATTTGCAAAAAGCCCGTGCGGACGCTGAGCAGCAGCCCAACGCCGATAATGCAGACCATCGCCGGCACGCCCCAGACGAAATCGTTGACGACCTTGTTGATGGCGGCAATCGTATCAAAGAACATGGGTGAATCAATCCTTTCGGGAGCAGAGAATACTTTATTCTATCAGATTGCCGGACGAGGCGCAAGGGCGAGGGAGGGCGGAATGTGCGGAAAAACGGCAAAAATGCAGGGAAAAATGGCGAAAACCGTTCGTTCATCTACATGCCTGCCGAAAACGCCTTTTTCCACAAAGAAAAGAACCCTCCGCCGAAACGGAAGGTTCTTGGAAGCAACCAAATTACGCGTTCTTCTGCGCTTCTTCGACAGCGACAGCCACCGCGACGGTCGCGCCGACCATCGGGTTGTTGCCCATGCCGATCAGACCCATCATCTCAACGTGCGCGGGCACGGAGGAGGAGCCAGCAAACTGCGCGTCAGAGTGCATACGACCCATGGTGTCGGTCATGCCGTAGGAGGCAGGGCCAGCCGCCATGTTGTCGGGGTGCAGGGTACGACCCGTGCCGCCGCCGGACGCAACGGAGAAGTACTTCTTGCCGGCTTCGATCATTTCCTTCTTGTAGGTGCCGGCAACGGGGTGCTGGAAGCGGGTGGGGTTGGTGGAGTTGCCCGTGATGGACACGCCAACGCCCTCGTGCCACATGATGGCGACGCCTTCGCGGACGTCATCAGCGCCGTAGCACTTGACCTTGGAGCGTTCGCCGTTGGAATAGGCGACTTCCTTGACGACCGTCAGCGCATGGTCTTCCTTCACGTCAGCAGACAGGTAGTCATACTTGGTCTGCACATAGGTGAAGCCGTTGATGCGGCTGATGATCATGGCAGCGTCCTTGCCCAGACCGTTCAGGATGACGCGCAGGGGGTTCTTGCGAACCTTGTTGGCATTGCGGGCAATGCCGATAGCGCCTTCCGCGGCAGCAAAGGATTCGTGGCCAGCGAGGAACGCGAAGCACTCGGTCTTCTCGTCCAGCAGCATCGCGCCCAGATTGCCGTGGCCCAGACCAACCTGACGCTGGTCAGCGACGGAACCGGGGATGCAGAACGCCTGCAGACCTTCGCCGATGCAGGTGGCCGCCTCCGCAGCGGTCTTAACGCCCTTCTTCAGCGCGATGGCAGCGCCCAGCTCGTAAGCCCACTTCGCGTTCTCGAAGCAGATGGGCTGAATGCCTTCGACGATCTTATAAGCGTCAACGCCCTTGCTGTTGTTGTAAGCCTTCAGCTCATCAAAATCCTTGAAGCCGTACTTTTCCAGAACAGGCTGGAGCTGAGGCATGCGTCCTTCGTAGTTTTCAAACAGAGCCATTTCAGCATACCTCCTATATTACTGCTTGCGCGGGTCGATCCAAGCGACGGCGCCGTCTTCCGCCTTGAAGCGACCATAGGTGCCCACGTTCTTCTCGTAGGCTTCGTTCGGGCTCATGCCCTTCTTGATGGCGTCCATCATCTTGCCGAGCGACAGGAACTGGTAGCCGCAGACCTGATTGTCCTTGTCCAGCGCCAGCTTCAGCACATAGCCCTCAGCCATTTCCAGATAGCGCACACCCTTGAGCTTGGTGCCGTACATGGTGCCGACCTGAGAGCGCAGACCCTTGCCCAAGTCCTCCAGACCAGCGCCGACGCGCAGGCCGTCATCAGAGAAAGCGGACTGGGTGCGGCCATAAACGATCTGCAGGAACAGCTCGCGCATGGCGGTGTTGATCGCGTCGCACACGAGGTCCGTGTTCAGCGCTTCGAGGATGGTCTTGCCGGGAAGAATTTCAGCCGCCATGGCAGCGGAGTGGGTCATGCCGGAGCAGCCGATGGTTTCCACCAGCGCTTCTTCGATGACGCCGCCCTTGACGTTCAGCGTCAGCTTGCAGCCGCCCTGCTGCGGCGCGCACCAGCCAATGCCGTGGGTCAGACCGGAGATGTCCTTGATCTCCTTGGCCTGAATCCATTTGCCCTCTTCCGGGATGGGCGCCGGGCCGTGGTTCGGGCCCTTGGCGACACAGACCATTTCTTCAACTTCCTTGGTGTACTGCATCGAATAGGTTCCTCCTATCTAATGATAGTCCTGCAAATAGGCATGTAAAAAGCACACGCCTGTCCTTGCGCTTCTTGATTATAACATATTTTCTGCGGATTGTGTAGGGGATTTTATAAATTCGATAAAAATTCCGCAAAAAGGGGCATCAAATCCTGCTGATGGTGCATAGGATGATTAGGGATAGTTGCGGAAAAGCAATCAAATGCTTGAATGCCAGCCAACTTTGGGAGTGTCGGCGCCGAAGGGGTCAAGGGGGCGATCGGAAAGCCCCCTTGTCGCCTCCGCAGAGGCGAAACCCTCTGCAACAACAATCCGAAAGCATGAAAGTGAAATCAAGAAAGAGGGAGGAATCCGCCCATGAGCCTTAGCGAGCTTCGCCAGAAGGACGTTATCAACACGCGCGACGGGCAGTGCTTAGGCAAGCCGATGGACATCGAGTTCTGTGCCTTGGACGGGCGCGTGACGGCGATTGTCGTGCCGGGGGAGTTCAGCTTTGTGCATCTGCTGCGCGGTGAGCGGGCGGGAGTGGTGATTCCGTGGGAGAACATCTGCAAAATTGGCGATGATGTGATTCTGGTAGACGTAGAGCTGTAAGCCTATCGAGACTTACAGCTCTACATATATTTCGTTCCCCCAATAAACACGCGGGCACAGTCTGAAAGTGTCACCAACCCAATCGCGCGAAAGGGTCAAGGGAGAAACTCACTTGTGGGGTCAAGGGGCAAAGCCCCTTGCGGAGTCCAGAGGCAGAGCCTCTGGCGTCACCCCTTCACGAACCGAATCACGTTCCAGCTGGCAGCAGGCAGAACGAGGGGTTCACCGGGCTTCGGGCAGGGGAGGATGACCGGCTTCACCACGTCCGGGGCGGATTCTGTGTTCTCTGCCTTCATGTCGTCGTGGTGCAGGACGGAGTGCATCGCGGGGCGCAAATCGCCGAAGGAACGCAGGTCGAGGTCAAGCACCATCGGCTCGGTCAGGTCGCGGTTGACGGCGAAAATCGTCACGTTGCCCGCGTCGTCCATCACGGCGGCGGCGTCCATGTCCGGCACGTCAGTGTAGTGCTTCGTGTCGTGCTTGCCCGCCACAATCTTCGGCAGCAGCGATGTGCCGCGGCCGTACATCGACGCATCCATCATCGGGTAGAAAATCGTCTGCGCCCACGCGCCGCCGTTTTCGCGCGTCATAATCGGCGCAATCACGTTCACCAGCTGCGCCAGGCAGCCAATCTTCACGCGGTCGGCGTTGCGCAGCATCGTGATGAGCATCAGACCCACCAGCAGTGCATCCTCGAAGTTGTACACGTCCTCCAGCAGGTGCAGCGCTGTGCCCCACGGCTTGTTCTTGTACAAATCATGATCCTGATTCTTGGAGTGATACCACACGTTCCACTCGTCCAGCGACAGGTTGACGGTCTTCTTGGAGTGCTTCGTGCCCTTCACGCCGTCGCAGATGGCGGCGACGGTCTTGATGAATTCGTCCAAATCCATCGTCGAAGCGAGGAAGTCCTGCGTGTCGTTGTGCGGATTGCCGTAGTAGCGGTGCAGGGAGACGTAATCCACGTTGTCGTACGCCTGCATCAGCACTTCATGCTCCCAAGTGCCGAAGGTGGGCATGCCTGTGCCGGACGAACCGCACGCAACCGTCTCGATGGTGGGGTCAACCCACTTCATGACCTTCGCGGCTTCGTTTGCCTTGCGGCCGTACTCGTAGGCGGTTTTCGCGCCGGTCTGCCACGGGCCGTCCATTTCGTTGCCCAAGCACCACAGCTTGATGTTAAACGGGTCTTTCGCGCCGTTCTTGATGCGCAGGTCGCTCCACGCAGTGCCGGACGGATGGTTGCAGTATTCAACGACGTACTGCGCGTCGAGAATATCACGCGTGCCGAGGTTGATGGCGTACATGACCTCCGTGTTCGCCTTCTTCGCCCAGTCGACGAACTCATGCAGACCAAACGTGTTCGGCTCGGTCGTCTTCCACGCAAGGTCGAGGCGGCGCGGACGCTGCTCCTTCGGGCCGATGGAATCCTCCCAGCGGAAGCCGGAGACGAAGTTTCCGCCCGGATAGCGCACGACAGGCACATTCAGCTTGCGCACCAAATCCAGCACGTCGCGGCGGAAACCCTGTTCATCCGCCAGCGGATGGGCAGGCTCGTAAATGCCGGTATAGACGGCGCGGCCCAGGTGCTCAATGAACGAACCGTACAGGCGGCGGTCGATGGGGGAGATGATGTAGTCCTTGTCCAGAATCAGCTTGGACTGTTTCATGTTGATCGCGTCCTCCTTAATATATAGGAAGAAAAATTCTGGGCGGCCAGATGCTTCGGAGGAATGTCCGAAAATCGCCCATTCAATCCATTTCATTCGACATGGGATTGGAAATTCCTCTTTCAAAATGGGTGCGGCGAAAATTTTCAGAAAATATTTTCGGGAGAATCATGCAGGGATTTCCGGACTTATGGCGAAATGTTTGTGCAGAAACCAAATCTCCTGCTTGGCAGGACAAAACGGAGGAAATTTATGCCGCTTGCACAGTTGCCCCCGATGGGCTGGAACTCTTGGAACACGTTCGGCTGGCAAATCAACGAACAGTTGATTTTTGAAATGGCTGACCTGATGGCTTCGCAGGGCTACCGCGAGGCGGGGTATGAATATCTGGTCATCGATGACTGCTGGAGCCTGCGCGAGCGCGGCAAAGACGGCCGCATCGTGCCTGACCCGGAAAAATTCCCGAACGGCATGAAGGCGGTTGCCGACTACGTTCACAGCAAGGGACTGAAGTTCGGCATGTACTCCTGCGCGGGCGTGCGGACGTGCGCGGGCTATCCCGGCAGCTATGACCATGAATTTGTCGATGCACAGACGTTTGCGGACTGGGGCGTGGATTTCCTCAAGTACGACTTCTGTAATTTCCCGCAGTCCGGCAACTGCAAGGCGCGCTACCTCACCATGTCGATGGCGCTGAAAGCAACCGGGCGCGAAATCCTCTTCTCCGCCTGCAACTGGGGCATGGAAGAACCCGGCGAGTGGATGCGCGCAATCGGTGCGCACATGTACCGCTCCACCGGCGATATTATGGATAACTTCGTCTCCTTCACCGACATCGTCAAGAGCCAGCTGAATAAGCTCTGCATGAGCGGCAACCACTGCTTCAACGACATGGACATGCTCACCGTCGGCATGGAGGGCAAGGGAAATGTCGGGCTGGGCAAGGTGTGCAGCTATGAGGAATACCGCTTGCAGTTTGTGCTTTGGTGCCTGTGCGGCGTGCCGCTGATGATGGGCGCGGATCTGCGCAGCCTTGCGCCGGAATACCGTGCGCTGATGCTCAATCCCGCGCTGCTGCGCATCAATCAGGACGCGGAATGCCGTCCGCCGTATATCGTTCGCCGCGACAGCGTGTGTATCCCGAACCCTGATGACGCGCAGGCTCCTTGGGCGCATCCGGCGGATACCGCGTTCGTGCTGCTGCGCCACCTGACGGACAACGAGTTTGCCCTGTTCTATGCCAACCTCTCCGACGCGGATGCCGAGGTACACTGCGAGATGGCGGACATGGGGCTGCCCGTGACCGGCGGCGTTGCGCTGGACATGACGGACGTTTTCTCCGGCGAGCATCTGGGGCCGCAGAAGGATTCGTTCAATCCGCACATCAAGGCCCATGACTGCCGCCTGTTCCTCTGCCATCTGGTGAAGGACAATGCCTGAATGTATGCAGTGCCATCGGGCGCTGCAAAGCGTGGAAATTGCGCTGACGAAGAAGCTGATTAACCGCGGGGCGACGCGCTTTCTGTGTCTCAACTGCTTGGGGAAGAAGTTCGGCGTCAGCGAAGAAACGCTGCTGCAAAAGGCGAAGGAATTCCGGGAGATGGGGTGTACTCTGTTCGGGTGATGGAGAAATTTTTTGCATGGAACGATTTGCTTGGATGGGAAAAATCAAGCCGGGGATGCAGGCGGAATATAAGCGCCGCCACGATGCCATCTGGCCGGAAATGAAGGCACGCTGAAATCAGCGGGCATTCGCAATTACAGCAGATGTTCCTGCTGGAATGAATGCTGACGATTAGAAGGGCTGTCCCTGCAAGCAGGGGCGGCTCTTTTGCTCACCGGATCAGCACGCGGACATAGCATGAGAGCGTCACCAACTGAATCGCGCGAACGGGAGTCCAGAGGGTCGAAGACCCTTTGGCGGAGTCAAGGGGCAGCGCCCCTTGGGTTCCCCCAATCAGCACGCGGGCATAGCATGAAAATGCGCTCAACTGAATCGCGCGAACGGGAGTCCAGAGGCAGCGTTCGGGGAGCAAAAAAAGCGTAGATGAATCCGGCGACATGCTAATTGTGCAAAAAAAACGACAGTTTGCGCCAAAATGCGGATAGAAAGATGGCAGTGTGCTATAATCTGATATGAAAAGTGAATCCGGCAGAACGAAATCTGATTCGATTCCGTTTCCGGTCATCGTTCCGTCCTCCTCTTGGAATGATGACTGCCCTTCCCATCAATCCCTTCGGCTTCTCCTCTTGCCGAAGGGATTTCTTGTTGCAAGGGAAGGAGACGAATGTCAAAAACGGAACGAATTTTGCCAATCAAAACAGAATTTGAAGCCGAAATGACAGGTTTTGAAGTGAATGCGCAAAATGGGCGGAAAGCGTGCTAAAATGGCATCATCAAGCTGGGGAGGAAGAAAAACAGATGAAACAGGTATTCAACCCGTATTTGCCCGCAGGAGAGTACATCCCGGACGGTGAGCCGCATGTCTTCGGCAATCGGGTGTATGTGTACGGCTCGCACGACCGCTTTAACGCCGCTATCTTCTGCGTCAACGACTATGTGTGCTACTCCGCGCCGGTGGACGATTTGTCCGCGTGGCGCTACGAGGGCGTTATCTACAAGAAAAAACAAGACCCGCTGAACAAGCTGGGCATCCGCCTGCTGTTCGCGCCGGACGTGGTGCAGGGCGTGGACGGGCGCTATTACCTCTATTATGCCTATGATTTCCTTGGACGCATGGGCGTGGCGGTCAGCGATAAGCCGCAGGGTCCGTATGAATACTACGGCCATGTCCGTTATGCCGACGGGCGCGAGTGGGGCAGCCGCTCCGGGGATGAGTTCCCGTTCGACCCCGGCGCGCTGGTGGATGACGACGGGCGCGTCTACCTCTACTCCGGCTTTGCGACGAAGGTGCCGTTCATCATGAGCCGCTTCCATAACCTCCGCAATTCCGGCGGCGTCGGCATGGAGTTGGAACAGGACATGCTGACCATCAAGGATAAAATCCAGTTGATTTTCCCGCAGAAGGACAACAACCCGCCGAAGGATTTCATGGGACATGCCTTCTTCGAGGCGAGCAGCATCCGCAAAATTGACGGCAAGTACGTTTTTGTGTACTCGTCGGAGAACAATCACGAATTGTGCTATGCGGTCAGCGAACATCCGCTGTCCGGCTACCGCTACGGCGGAACGCTCGTTGACTTGGGCGACCTGTACATGGAGAGCGGCACCACCGACGAGGCGCGCGGCACGAACTACCTCGGCAACACCCACGGCGGCATGGCGGAACTGAACGGGCAGTGGTACATCTTCTACCATCGCCAGACGAACCAGCACTCCTACTCGCGCCAAGCCTGCGCCGAACCGCTGAAGCGCACGCCTGACGGCGGCTTCCAGCAGGCGGAAGTGACCAGCTGCGGTCTGAACGGCGGCCCGCTGGACGGTATCGGCGAATACGAGGCGCGCATCGCCTGCAACCTGTGGAGCAAGCACGGCGTTGTCCGCTACGACAAGCGCTTCAATAAGAAGGAACACCCGTATTTTACCCAGAGCGGGCGCGACGGCGATCCGGCGGCGGTGCAGTATATCGCCAACATGCGCGACGGCAGCGTATGCGGATTCAAGTACTTCCAGATGCACGGCGCGAAAGCCATTCGGTGCGCCGTCAGCGGGGTATGCCGCGGCAATATCGAGGTCAGCGATACGCCGGAGTTCGCGACGCTGGCGGCAAGCATCCCGGTCGAAGCCGGAAAGACCATGACGAACGTCACCGCGCCGTTCCGTATGGCAGATGGCGTGAAGGCGCTGTACTTCCGCTTCCGCGGCGAGGGAGCCATGAATTTCTTTACGTTTGAACTCAGCTAAGAGGTGAACTATATGAAGAAATTTGCTGGAATCCTCTTGATGCTGCTCCTGCTGTGCGGCGCGGCGCTTGCGGAAAACACCTATCATGTCGAAGAGTTCCCGATTGAAAAGGAAGACGAAAGCGTCATTGCGGGCTGGCTGTATGTGCCGGACGGCGCGGAGAATGCCCCCGCGGTTATCCTTTGCCACGGCTTCAACGGCACGCACCGCAACATGGACGGCTACGCGGAATATCTTGCCCAGCGCGGGTACGTCTGCTATACGTTCGACTTCTGCGGCGGCGGCACGCAGAGCCAAAGCTCCGGTACAACGACGGACATGACCCTGCTGACCGAACTCGATGACCTCGATGCTGTCGTTTCGTTCCTTGCCGAGCTGGATGAGGTGGATGCCAGCCGCTTTGTGATTGCGGGCGAAAGCCAAGGCGGGCTGGTGACGGCGCTGTATACGGCGCGGAATCCCGAAACCGTGCGCGGCGCGATGCTGCTCTATCCGGGGCTGATGATGGCGGACAATGCGCGCAGCCAGTATGCCGACGCCAGCGAGATTCCGGAGAAGCTCGACTTCATGCAGATGACCGTCAGCGGGCGCTACTACGAGGTCGCGCGGGAACTTGACCCGTGGACGGAAATCGCGTCGTTCGACAAGCCCGTGCTGCTGATTCACGGCACGGACGACCAGATTGTACCCATCAGCGTGTCCGAAAAGGCGCTGACCATCTACCCCGACGCGCGGATGATTACAATTCCCGGCGCGGGGCATGGGTTCTATCTGGACGACCGCGAAACGGCGTGCAAGGAAATGGAAGCATTCCTGAACGAGATTGACCAGTAACAAAAACGCACCTCCCCCAACCGGGCAGAGGTGCGTTTTGGGTTACAGCTCTTTGTCATCCAGCCGAATCGTGTCAATCAGCGCCTGCGGGGTGGAACAGTTCGCGCCGAAGCGCTTCTCCGCGCGAAGCCCTGCCAGGGCGTGAATCAGCACGCCGTACGCTGCAAGCGCGCTTGTGGAGAGCGACGTGGACAGCCGATTCCGCTGGCACAGCAGCGCCGTCAGGATGCCGGACAGCACGTCGCCGCTGCCGCCTTTCGCCAGCGCGGGCGTGCCGTAGAGACTGATGTACGTCGCGTCGCCGTCGGACACGAGCGTCCGCGCGCCCTTGAGCAGCACGCAGCAGCCGCACAGGTCATGCAGCCGCGATAGGGCATCCAGCGGCTCATCAAGAATGAACTCGACGTGCTGTTCCAGCAGGCGCGCCGCTTCGCCGGGGTGCGGCGTGATGATGTCCTCCTCCTTCAGCGGGAGGATGCCGTCGTGCGTCGCCAGCAGGGTCAG
>ULTY01021669.1_pt1 | contig 9935 bp, 7 predicted proteins | sample 1958021 | NCBI WGS metagenome assembly ULTY01 (sample SAMEA4835746, study PRJEB28245) | human gut metagenome | biome: gut microbiome; material: fecal sample | place: Denmark | collected 2008 | reverse complement strand
TCCAGCCAGTTAGCCAGTATCCGCCCTTCTGTTGTTCCCGCAAAGAGGATCACATGCTTTTTTGCCATGTTATTTCTCCTTCTTTTGCAGATAGCCTCTTGGTGTCACCATCCATTTGCCGATCTTTACAGTACTGGTTTTTCCAATGAATACTGTCGTAAACATATCCGCCGGATAATCAGCCAGTTCTTTTAAAGATATTACCTTCATCTCTTCCCCATCTCTTCCAATACAGGAAGTTACACCGCAGACTGTTTCCGGTGAACGGTATTTCATGATCCGCTCACAGGCCTGCTTTAAATAGTCCGGTCTGCCTTTGCTGCGGGGATTATATAAGCAGATAACAAAATCTGCCTGGGCTGCCTTTTCTATGCGCTCCCAGATCATTTCTATGGGTGTTAAACGGTCACTTAAGCTGACCACTGCAAAATCATGAGTCAACGGTGCTCCAAGGCCGGCAGCACCGGCACAGGCAGCTGTAACACCTGGTATCATTTTGATCTCCACACCCGGATATGTTGCTGACAGCTCCAGGATCAGACCTGCCATACCGTAAACACCGCTGTCCCCACTGCAGATCATGGCTGTATCTTTGCCTTCCATACAGCATTCAAAGGCCATACGGCACCGTGCCTCCTCTTTTGTCATAGGCGTGGTAAGATATTCTTTGTCCGGGAAATAGGGCTTTACAAGGTCCGCATATACCGTATATCCAACGATCACCTGGCAGTCTCCAATGGCTTTAAACGCTTCTTTTGTCATTCCATCTAAGGAACCCGGTCCCATACCTACTACGTAGAGTTTTCCTGATGCTGCCATTTCCGGCACAGCCGAAACTATTTTCCCGCTGTGGGAGCTTTCTGCCATACGGAATTCTGTTGTAAATCCCGGATCGTACAGCTTTGACCGGTCATAGCCATTTTGTGCCACTGTATTTCCAACTACGATCAAGGCTGTTTTTGTAATATGTTCACGCTCCGCTGCCTCTGCCAGCTCTGCCACAGTGGTACGCACGGTTTTCTCTTCCGGCCAGGTTGCCTTGTATACAATAGCAGCCGGCGTATCCGGGCTGTATCCCCCTGCCATTAATTCCTTTGACAGTTCTTTTAACATTCCTGTACTTAAAAAGATCACCATGGTTGCCTGATGAGAAGCAAACTGACGGATGCTCTCTCTTTCCGGCACCGGTGTTCTTCCTGCCATTCTGGTAATAATTACGCTTTGGGATATTCCCGGAAGAGTATACTCCATCTGTAAAGCGGCTGCTGTGCCGCAGAAAGAACTGACTCCCGGACAGATATCATAAGTGATCCCCAGCTTGTCCATTGCATCCATCTGCTCTCTGATGGCACCGTAGAGACAGGGATCTCCTGTATGCAGGCGGACTACCTCTTTTTGCTCTTTCCATGCCTGTTCTATAACTTCCATAACCTGTTCCAGGGTCATTTTTGCGCTGTCGTAGATCACAGCCCCCTGTTTTGTCTCTTTTAATAAACCTGGATTGACCAGGGAACCTGCATAAATAACGATATCTGCCTGTTTTAAAAGTCTCAGTCCTCTTACTGTGATCAGGTCCTCTGCTCCCGGACCAGCTCCTACAATGTGTACCATATTTCTCTTCCTTTCCGGAATTTATTTTCGTTTATTTTCAGTCCAGTTTCGTCATATCCTGGGCCAGTATCCTTTTTAACATGTCCATGGCTCCGGGAGACATTCCCAGTATCCCTCTTTCATTGGTAAACAGGATACATTCTACCTTCATGGACTCTCCTGCCCGCAATGTCAGATGCTCCCAGGCCCGTCTTACCACCTGTTCCATAACCTTTTCACGAAGCCCCGGCACTGTCTCTAAAAGTTTTAATCCCTGATCTACAGTAACGGACTCTAATATCTCCCGGATCAGCTCCGGTCCTGCACCGCAGGCACCGCCCCAGGCTGCCAGAGTTTCCATTCTTCCATCTGCTACAGAGGAATGGGTGTTCATCACACCGGCTGCCAGCTTGATCAGCTTTCCTCCATGTCCGACTAACAGTACCTCTTCAATATTTTCCTGCACTGCCATGTCCAGAGAGTCACCAATAAAATTACTGCACTTTACAGCGTAATCCAGATTTACATTCAACTCATCCCGTAAAAAGCTTTCCCCATAATTCCCCGGTGTCAGGATCATGCTTTTAAGTCCGGCCACATGTTTCTGATGCAATTCTAACTGTATGGTATCGGTAAGTGCTTTCTCACTCATAGGCTCTACCATGCCACTGGTCCCCAAAAGGGAGATACCGCCTTTGATACCCATACGGGGATTAAAGGTCTTTTTGCTGATTTCTATTCCCTGAGGAATAAATATTTCAATATGCAGACTGCCCTGAAATCCATATTGTCTGCAGGCTCTTTCCACATGGGTAAAGATCATTTCCCTTGGTACCGGATTAATAGCAGGTTTTCCTACTTCACAGGCCAGTCCCGGCTTTGTAACGATACCCACGCCCTCTCCTGCTGTAAGATGAAGCCGGATAACCTCATTTTCCCAGATATAGCCTTCTGTCTCCGGTTTATCATCCCTAAATGATACTCTGGAATAGATAGCGATCCCATTGGTCACATCCGGATCATCTCCGGAGTCCTTTCGCACAGCGCAGACTGCCTGCTCCTTTGTAAAACGGATCTCCTCGATCTCCAGATCCAGGTCTAGCCCCTTAGGTGTAGAGACTTTCACCTGACCCACCCGTTTCTGTCCAAGGAGCATAAGAGCCGCTGCCATAGAAGCCGCCGTCCCGCAGGTACCGGTGGTATAGCCCCATCTTAACTTTTTCTGATTTTTATATACATACATTTCTTCCATAGCAAATACCCACAGACCCTTTATGATCTTAAAAATCCTCTTGTGGTATCATACCATATTACCCATTACTCTACAACGCAAAAATGGGACCTTTCGGTCCCAAAACTGTGTGTCTGCATATAGCGGCTTTTATACTGCATCGTATATTTTTTGTAAATACTCTACATCCTGATGATACCGCTCTTTTGTGGAATTTTCCAGAAGCATTGTAATATAAGGCTTGTCTTTTTTCAGGTTTTTCATTAAAGGTTCATAATGGAACAGACCTTCCCCTACATGGGCAAATTCCGGTTTTCCTTCTTTCATCACGAAATCCTTTACATGAACAACCGAAATACGATCTCCGTAAAGACGAAATGCTTTATTGATCTCTTCATCCTGATCTGCAACATGCTCTGCACTGATCAGGTTTACCGGATCCAAAATTGCTTCCACATTTGGAGAATCAATGTCTTCTAAAAATCTCCTCATGATCTCCGGGCAGTAAAGAGTATGATCATGAACCGCCTCTACTCCCACGATCACCCCTAATTTCTCCGCAGCAGATACAATTTCCCTCATGCTCTTTAATAACAACTGATAGCAGCCTTCTGTATAGGTATAGGGAACTGCCTTAAAACCTGCATCATAACGTCCGGTTTCCGTTCCCACCATGTCGGCGCCTATAACCTTCGCATATTTTAAATGTTCAATAAACTTTGCTACTGCTTTCTGGCGTTCTTTCTCATCTGGATTTACAGGATTGATATAGCACCCCAGTACAGCCACATGAATATCATTTTCATCCAGTTTTTTTCTGATCATCCGTGCAAATCCAGGCGAATAATGACCATGATCAAAATTATATCCGGCGATGGATTTTCCCATCGCCAGCTGGATCTGATCTACGTGATTGGCAGCAATTGTGTTTACCAGTGTATCAATATCCGTCTTTGGGCAGAGGTCATGGCATCTCATTCCATAATTCATAGTTTTCCCCCAACAATTTATAAATCTACAGTAATAAAGATATCATAAATCGCCTTGATAGCAGTCTCAAAATCAGCGTTCTTAACACCGATAATGATATTCCATTCACTGGATCCCTGATCGATCATCTTTACATTGACTCTTGCATGTGCCAGTGCGGAGAAGATACGGCCTGCAGTGCCTCTGTTGGAGCGCATACCTCTGCCTACCACTGCGATCAGTGCCAGATCTGACTCTAATTCAATGGTATCCGGCTCTGCCACTCTGTGGATACCTGCTACTACAGACTGCTCATAAGCCTCAAATTCTGACTGATGAACGAAAACAGTCATGGTATCGATACCGGATGGCATATGTTCAAAGTTGATGCCGTATTTTTCAAATACGCTTAAAACTTTTCTCCCAAAACCAACCTCAGAATTCATCATTGCCTTTTCAATGTTGATAGAGCAGAAGCCCTTCTTACCTGCAATACCGGTAATGGTATGACGCGGCTTGCGGCAGGTAGTCTCTACGATCAGGGTTCCCTTATCATCCGGACGGTTGGTGTTGCGGATATTGATCGGGATACCTTCCTTACGTACCGGGAAAATAGCATCTTCGTGAAGAACACTTGCACCCATGTAAGCCAGTTCACGAAGCTCTTTATAAGTAATAGTCTCAATAACCTCAGGGTCTTTGATAATTCTTGGGTCAGCTACTAAAAATCCGGAAACATCGGTCCAGTTCTCATAGAGATCTGCATGGATCGCTTTTGCAACGATAGAACCGGTTACATCAGAACCACCTCTGGAGAAGGTCTTTACAGTGCCGTCATGACGGGAACCGTAAAATCCAGGGATAACTGCTCTCTCTACATGCTCTAATCGCTCAGAAAGCTCTTTATCGGTAGTGTCTGCTTCAAAGTTTCCATTATCATCAAAGAAAATAACCTCTGCAGCGTCAATAAACTCATATCCCAGATAATTTGCCATAACGATACCATTTAAGTATTCGCCTCTGGAAGCAGCGTAATCTCTTCCTGCTTTTGCAAGAAAGTTTTCTTCAATTTTATCAAATTCATGATCCAGGTTCAGGTTCAGATCCAGTCCGTCAATGATCTCATTGTATCTTTCTTTGATCTTGTCAAGGATCTTCTTGTAAGAACGTCCCTCTGCTACTGCATCATAACATGCATACAGCATATCGGTTACCTTCTCATCCTTGTCATTGCGCTTGCCTGGTGCAGACGGCACTACATATCTTCTGGATTTATCCGCTTTAATAATGTCAGCCACTTTTTTAAACTGCTTTGCATTTGCAAGTGAACTGCCTCCGAACTTAACCACTTTCTTCATGATCTTTATCTCCCTTAAATCGTAGTAAAACACACCTTTTTGATCAGTCTCTGATTTAGTGCGTTACAAGTGCAAATGATACCGTACTTTTCCCATCATGTCAATAGTTTTGGACTAAAAAATTTGCCGTGCAAGGACAAATGTCTTTGCACGGCATACTTTAAAATGGTTCTGTCTTTTATTTAACGTTTTATTTAAGCTTCTGCTCTTAGCCTGTTAACGCAGCATTTTAATTTTCCATTTCCTTGTTTACAGACTCTTCACAGGAACGCATGGCAAGAATGGTCTTTTCCATCAGTTCTTCCAGTGTCCAGCCCAGGTTTTCCGCACCTTCACGGATCACATCCCTGGAACATCCGGCAGCAAACTTTTTATCTTTGAATTTCTTTTTAAGGCTGGAAACTTCCATATCCATTACGCTGTGGGAAGGACGCATTCTGGCTGCTGCTCCTACAAGACCTGTAAGCTCATCTACTGCAAAAAGCACCTTTTCCATCTCATGTTCCGGTTTTACATCACAGGCAATGCCGTAACCATGGCTGCAGATGGCGTGGATCAGTTCTTCTTCTGCTCCTGCTTCTCTTAACAGCTCCGGTGCCTTGATACAGTGCTGTTCCGGATACATTTCAAAATCAATATCGTGAAGAAGTCCTGCCATTGCCCAGAAATCTGCGTCTTCGCCGTATCCCAGTTCATTTACAAACCATCTCATGGTTCCCTCTACTGTAAGACCATGTAAAATATGAAATGGCTCCTTATTATACTTTTTCAGTAATTCCAATCCCTGTTCTCTTGTAAGTTTCGTAGTCATCTCTTCTGCTTCCTTTCCACCGGATATTCAGATATATCCTGTAGGAATATATCTTTTTATTTTTCACTATTATAATTCTCACATGTAAAAAATGCAAGGCTGACTGCCTTGAAAATCCTTAAGACTGTGATTATACTGTTACTAAAATAATATAAATGACGAAAGAGTTAAAAGGAGGTATCCCTATGTTAAATTACAGAACCGCCCAAACAGCAGACCTGCCTGCCATGATGAAAATGGTAGAAGAAGCCAAAGAAGGATTTCGGGCTAGAAATATTGACCAGTGGCAAAAGGGAGAACCAAACGAACAGGGGCTTACAGAAGGCATTGAAAAAAGCGTTGTACATGTCCTGGAAGAAAATGGAGAAGTTTTAGGCATGATCACCGTTGTGCCCGGTCCTGAAGCCGACTACGCTGTTATCGACGGCGCCTGGCTGAATGACGAGCCTTATTTTGCTTTCCACAGAGTCTGCGTATCCGAGGCACACAAAGGAAAAGGACTGGCTGCAAGCCTCTTCTCTTATTCTGAGGCATTTGCAAAAGAAAAGGGTGTCAGAAACATTCGTATCGACACCCATCCGGACAATCTCTCCATGCAGAAAGCATTAGCCAAAAATGGCTATACTTTCTGCGGAAAGATCACATTATGTTCCGGAAGCGAAGCCGGAGATCCCCGGTTCGCCTACCAGAAAATTTTAAATTAATGCATATAGCGTTGGTTTGACCTGAGATTGGTCATGAGCCCAATTATACCCCGCTGAAAGCGCTGTAACCGCCGTCTACAGGCAGTACAATGCCATTTACAAAGCCGGCTGCATCATCACTTGCCAAAAACAGGGCTGCGCCGATCAGCTCCTCTGGATTGCCAAAACGTCCCATAGGAGTTCCGGCAATGATGTCTCCGGCTCTGTCTGTGTAGGAGCCATCCTTGTTAAATAACAGATCATGGTTCTGCTCTGCTGCATAAAATCCCGGTACAATGGCATTGCAGCGGATGCCACTCTGTCCAAAGTGGATCGCCAGCCACTGAGTCAGGCTCTGGACAGCGCTTTTTGCATTGGAATAAGCCATAACCTTGGAAAGAGGAAGGATAGAGGAAACAGAAGCGATATTGATAATGCTTCCCTTTCTCTTTTCCACCATATCTCTGGTAAATACCTGGATAGGCAGTAAGGTTCCCATGTAATTCAGATCCATTACATTTCTGATATTCTCTTCCTTCAGATCCCAGAAAGAATAATCGTCCTCCTGTTTTTCCTTCTTTAACATTTTTACAGAGGCAATGGCTCCCGGCTGGTTTCCCCCCGCGCCGTTAATCAGGATATCGCAGCTTCCCAGCGCTGCTTTGATCTGCTCATAAGTCTTTACCAGTTCTTCTTTATCCAGTACATTGCAGCTGTAGCCTTTTACTGTTGCTTCTTTGCTGTATTCATTTTTGGCATTTTCTGTAAGGGTCTCAGACATTTTCGCCAGTTTTTCCTTATTGCGCCCGATAATGGCAACTTTCGCCCCGTTCACAGCCAGACCATATACCATAGCAGAACAAAGCACACCGCTTCCTCCTGTTACAATGGCTGTTTTTCCTGTAAGATCCACACTAAAAGGTACTTTCATCGCTTCTCCTCTTTCCGCGCCCTTTAGGGCACTGTTTTATATTTACTGATACATGAAACATATGTAGGTAACATGTATGATCATCCTGCATCGGCATACCGGTATACCGGACATATATATCAATATATAATATAAAATATGCTTCCCGTCAACTGGTATTCTAAACTTTATTTTATTAAATTTTCCCCCTTTTCATCAATACAAAAATCCCGGAAGATAATCCGAATTTCTCAAGACCGTCTTCCGGGACATTTTACAATATTACACTACCTGTGTCATAGCTTACTCTTACTTAAAGTACTTCACACCAGACTCAAAGATCTTCATATCCTGTTCGCCGTAAATGTTCATGGCAACTGCCTCGCCTCTTCTCTCAGAGTGAGCCATCTTACCAAGGATACGGCCATCCGGGCTTGTGATACCTTCGATTGCCATGTAGGAACCGTTTGGATTCCAGTATTCGTCCATGGTCACATTGCCCTTATCGTCTACATACTGGGTCGCTACCTGGCCATTTGCGATCAGGCGGTGGAGCCATGCTTCGTCTGCTACGAAACGTCCTTCACCGTGGGAAGCCGGATTGCAGTATACACCGCCCAGTTTTGCTTCTGCCAGCCATGGGGACTTATTTGTCATAACCTTGGTGTAAACCATCTTGGAAATATGGCGTCCAATGGTGTTCATAGCCAGTGTAGGAGAATTTGGCTTCTGCTCTGTGATCTTTCCTTCCGGAACAAGGCCTAACTTGATCAGGGCCTGGAAACCGTTGCAGATACCAAGCATAAGTCCGTCACGTTCATTTAACAGCTTTTCTACCTCTTCCTTGATCACTGCATTGCGGAATACAGTTGCAAAGAATTTAGCGGAACCGTCTGGCTCATCACCAGCGGAGAAGCCGCCTGGGAACATGATGATCTGTGCCTTTGCGATCTCTTTCTTGTATTCTTCTACAGACTCACGGATATCCTGTGCACTTAAGTTCTTAAATACCTTTGTTACTACCTTTGCGCCTGCACGTTCAAAGGCTTTTGTGCTGTCGTACTCGCAGTTAGTACCAGGGAATACAGGGATAAATACTTCCGGCTGTGCCAGCTTGTGGTCGCAGATGTAAATAGTATCTGTATCGTAAAGCTTTTCTTCTATCTTTGCAGCTTCGCCTGTCTTTTCTTTGCCTGTAACAGTTGGGAATACGTCCTCTAAGGTCTTCATCCAGCTTGCTAAAGCTTCATCCATGGTAATGGTGGTATTTCCATATTCAAATACACCCTTGTCTGTTACTTCGCCAAGTAAAGTATATGGGATGGAAAGTTCTCCCACTTTTCCTTCTGCTACTTCGCATACGATATTGCCCCAGCCTGCGCCAAAGAAATCTCTTGGATCTACATTGTGCTCGATCTTAACGCCCATCTTGTTGCCGAATGCCATCTTGCTTACAGCTTCCGCAGCGCCTCTGCCTTCTACTGCATATGCAGAAAGGATCTTTCCAGCCTTGATATCTTCAAACAGCTTTCCGTAGCCGTCCATGATCTGGGCGTAATCCGGCAGATCATAGTTATCACGGTTGATCTTAAATTCTACGATCTTGCTTCCTGCTTTCTTAAATTCAGGAGTAATGATGTTCTTGCAGCTGTTTACATCTACTGCAAAGGAAACAAGTGTCGGAGGTACATTGATCTCACCGTGTTCATCATCAAAGGTACCGGACATACTGTCCTTACCGCCGATGGAAGGAAGTCCAAAGCCCATCTGCGCATTGTAAGCACCAAGGAGTGCTGCAAATGGCTGGCTCCATCTGGTTGGGTCGCTGCTCATTCTGCGGAAGTATTCCTGGAAAGTAAAGCGGATCTTTTTATAATCACCGCCTGCAGCCACGATCTTTGCTACAGAAGAGACAACTGCATAAACAGCGCCATGGTATGGGCTCCAGCTGGAAAGATATGGATCAAAGCCGTAGCTCATCATGGTAACGGTATCTGTATGTCCTTCTAATACAGGAAGCTTTGCTACCATGGACTGTGTTTCTGTCAGCTGATATTTGCCGCCAAATGGCATAAATACAGAACCTGCGCCAATAGAACCGTCAAAACGCTCTACCAGTCCCTTCTGTGAGCACACATTTAAGTCGGACAGCATGTTCAGCCATTTATCTTTTACATTTCCTACTTCTTTCTTATCAAAAAGATTTCCCTCATGTGCAGGAACCTCTAAGGTAACATCTGCTTCCTGATGAGCGCCGTTTGTATCAAGGAAAGCACGGCTGATATCTACAATGGTCTTTTCTCTCCAGTTCATCACCAGTCTTGGATCTTCGGTCACAACTGCAACGGTAACTGCTTCCAGATTCTCTTCAGCTGCATAGCCT
>ULTY01045119.1_pt1 | contig 9999 bp, 7 predicted proteins | sample 1958021 | NCBI WGS metagenome assembly ULTY01 (sample SAMEA4835746, study PRJEB28245) | human gut metagenome | biome: gut microbiome; material: fecal sample | place: Denmark | collected 2008 | reverse complement strand
TATTACTTGCAGCAAGGAGGGTATTTATGGAACAAAGCAGCGATAACTGCTGAAGCAGTTCTTGGCTTTGCAAAAGGCCATCGGGTTTTATTCTGATGATGCTAAATGATGTCGTGGAAAACAAATACTCTGGAAAGAGACACACCAGCTGTGATTGGAAGAACCACAAGATACTTTTGAAGTGTTTGAGAACGCCGCCAATGGTGATTTATTATCTAAAAACTTAGGAGCAGCATAGAATAACGCAAGCTACCGCCTTATCGTGAGATGGGGCGGTATTTTTTGAAAAATATGTAGGCGGCACGGGCGACAGCACCGGCATTTTGAGGTAATGCAGGGTGGGGTTCAGATTGATCCGTTACGTTTGGTGCCTTAAAAGAAGAAAGTCCTGATGCCGAAATTCGGCATCAGGACTCTTTACTGTTGCGTTTTACTTTCTGTAAACCACCGCTTCAAACGGTCGCAGACTTCCGGGGTTTCCGGGGGTGTTGTAGTTGCTGATAAGCAGCTCTGTGTTCTGCCAATCGTTCAGCAACGGGCAGGGCACGTCATGGTCGGTAAAGTTGCAAACCACGAGTATCTGCTCGTCGTTCAATGTGCGGGTGTAGGCGTAGATTTCTTCATCGTCGGGCAACAGCAGGGCATAGTGACCGTAGACGAAGGTCTTGTCCGACTTGCGCAACGCCAGCAGGCGGCGGTAGAAGCTGTACACCGAGTCCGGGTCGCCCACCTGTTTGGCTGCGTTGATCTGCGGGTAGTTGGGGTTCAGGGGTATCCACGGTGTGCCGGTGGTAAAGCCTGCATTGGCGGTATCATCCCAGTGCATGGGGGTGCGGGTGTGCTCGCGGCTGATGTAGTTGGCCGCCTTCATGAAATCCGCCACGCTCTCGCCGCAGCGCTGGGTCTTTTCAAAGTAGGCGTTGCGAGTCATAACATCGTTAATGGGGTCGATGCTGTCGAAATGCTTGTTCGTCATGCCCAGTTCCTCACCCTGATAAATGTAGGGCGTTCCCTGCATCAGGTAGAGGCAGACAGCCAGCATTTTGGCCGACCGCACACGGGATTCTTCGTCCTTGGTGCAGCCGAAGCGCGACACCACGCGGGGTTGGTCGTGGTTGTTCCAGTACAGGCTGTTCCACGCCTTGCCGTCCAAACCGGTCTGCCAGCGGGTCTGTATTTTTTTGATGTCTGTCAGCTTCCACGGGTGTTCGGGTTCCCACTTGCGGCTCTCGCCGCCGTCCACGTCCATCAGTTCAAACTGGAACACCATGTTCAGCTCATGGCGATCCTCGCCCGCGTACAGGCAGGCAAGCTCAGGGTTGACGTTGGCGTTTTCGCCCACCGTCATGCAGTCGTAGTGGCTCAGCACACGGCGGTTCATCTCCTGCAGGTATTCATGCACACGGGGACCGTTGGTACACTGGTCGGTATAGTCGCCGTACAGACCATCGGCGCAAAGTGGCCCGTCTGCATATCCGGCCTTGGAGATCATGCTGATGACGTCCATGCGAAAGCCGTCGATGCCCTTTTGGAACCAGAAGTTCATCATGTCAAAGACCTGATCGCGAACCTCCGGGTTCTCCCAGTTCAAATCGGGCTGTCCTTCAGCAAAAAGGTGCAGGTAATACTGACCGGTTTTCTCGTCGTACTTCCACGCCGAGCCGCTGAAGCAGCTGCGCCAGTTGTTGGGGGCACCGCCGTCCAGGGCGGGGTCTTTCCAGATATAATAGTCGCGTTTGGGGTTGTCGCGGCTGGAACGGCTCTCAATAAACCACGGGTGCTGGTCCGACGAGTGGTTGACCACCAAGTCCATGATGAGCTTTAACCCATGGGCATGGACATCCGCCAGCAGGGCGTCAAAGTCGGCCATTGTGCCGAAGTCTGTCATGATATCGCGGTAATCGCTGATGTCATAGCCGTTGTCCACATTAGGCGATTGATAGATCGGGTTCAGCCACAGCACATCGACGCCAAGGTCTTTTAAGTAGTCCAGCTTTTCACGGATGCCGTTCAGGTCGCCGATGCCGTCACCGTTGGAGTCCTTGAAGCTCCGCGGGTAGATTTGGTAGACGACGGCCTCTTTCCACCACGCGGGGTGAATGTTTTCCATATCTTTATACCTCTTACAAAATCGTTCCCGGCAGTTTGGTTACGTCCTGCATATGGTAGGTGGGTTCAAACGGCATCGGGGCCGTGCCGACGATGGCACAGTCCATGCCGCCCGCGCGGGCGGCCTCCAGCCCGGCAGCAGCGTCCTCCACAACCAGGCAGTCTGCCGGGGCAAGCCCCACCATGGCGGCAGCCTTGGTGGGGCTTGGAGTGGGCAATCATCGTGCCGTCACACACAGCATCAAAGTAGCGGTTCGCGTCGAGCCGTTCCAAGATGTAGGCCGCGTTTTTGCTGGACGAACCAACAGCCAGCTTCAGCCCCGCGTTGTGCAGCGCCGTCAGGGCGTCGCGCACGGCAGCGGGCATATCGGCGGGCGACATCTGCGCCAGCAGCTTGCGGTAGCGGTCATTTTTCTCGGTGGCAAGGCGTTCCTTTTCCGCATCGGTAAAGGTCTTGCTGCTGCCGGAAAGGATGATTTCCAGACTCTCCATCCGGCTGACGCCGCGCAGCTTCATGTTGATGGTTTCGTCAAACGGTGCGCCGACTTCCTCAGCCGTCTGTTTCCACGCTTCAAAGTGGAAACGGTCTGTGGAGCAGAGCACTCCATCCAAGTCGAAAATAATACCCTTGTATTTCATAGAAAATTCCTCATAGTTACTCGGCGGCCAGCTTTACCGGGTGACCGTCCACGGTAATTTCCACAGCGGTGCCGCCGCGGTGGGTGACAGTGATGCCCGCATGGGTGACTTCCACATGGAGCTTTGCACCGCGCCAGACGATGTTGAATGCCGCGCGCTGCCAGCTTGCGGGCAGATGACTGCGCAGGGAAAGCCCGCCCTCGTGCCATTCCAGCCCGGCAAAGCCGCAGACAACACACTGCCAGACGTTACCCATCGATGCACTGTGGATGCCTAAGTCGGACGACTTCATATTCGGACCAAGATCAATGGCAATGGCGTGGCGGTACATATCCAGCGCCATATCGTCCAGTCCCTCCCACGCGGCCAACACACAGTGCTGACCATGGCTCAGGGAGGAATCATGCAGTGTGCGGGACTCATAGAACATAAAGTTCTTGCGGCGGGTCTCAGCATCGAACAAGTCGGGCATAATGCGCATGAGCATGACCAAGTCAGCCTGCTTCGAGACCATAAGTTGGTTCATCTGGGCGGGACTGTAATCCTCGTAAATCGAGGACACGCCCTGCTGGTTTTTGTATTTGCTCAGGTCGATCGCATCCAGCCCCAGATATTGGGCGTTCTGCGGCACGATGCCATCGGCGTTGGGCTGCGGCAGGTAGACTTTTGCCTTTTTGTCCTGCAATTCAGCCGCCAGAGCATTCAGGTCATAGCTGTCGCTCAGCTTGGCGTAGGCGTCCGGCCAACGGGTGGGCATATCCTTGATGCAGCGTTCGGCCTGCTCCATGGCAAAGACGGTCAGATAATTTGTAAAGGCGTTGTTATCGACGTGGTCTTTGTACTCATCCGGACCGATGACGTTTTTGATTTCATAGCGCTGCGTATCATCCTGCCACTCTACGCGGCTTGCCCAGAAACGGGCAATTTCAATCAAAAGCTCACAACCGCGGCGGTTCATGAAATCATCATCGCCGGTGGCTTGGTAGTACAGCCAGACACCCCAGGCAATATCCGCAGAGATATGCTGCTCGATCATACCTGTCAAAACCGGGCTGCTCTTGCCGGTGACGATATCCGCACCGCAGTAAAGCGGCGTTACTTCGCCGTCGTCCAGCCATGCACTCTCCCAGGGGAACATAGCACCCTGATAGCCATTCTCGCTGGCCTTTTTGAACGCGCCGGGCAGGCTGCGCCAGCGGTAGCCCAGCAGGGTCTTGGCGGCGGCGGGGTCAGTCAACAGGTAGTAAGGCATCAGGAACATCTCGGTATCCCAGAAAGAATGACCTTTGTAGCCCTCGCCTGTCATGCCCTTGGCACCGATGCCAACGCGGTCATCATCGCGCTTGATCATAATGTTCAGGTGATACAGCGCAAACCGCATACCCAACTGGTCAAAGCTGTCATCGCTTTCGATCTGCACATCCTGCTCTGCCCAGTAAGCTGCCCACTTTTTAGCAGAGGCTGCAAGCAGAGCGTCATAACCGGTATCCGCAAACTTTGCCGCCAGCGCATCACCGGCAGCGGCAACGATGTCCGGGTTCGTTGTGCCGCGCTGCTGACCGTAGACCGTAAACGGCAGGTCACGGCCTGTGTGGTAGCAGGTCAGCTTTTCGATGCGCAGCGTCTGACCCTTTGCCAGCCGGAACGTGTAGCGCCCCACAAAGCGGCGGCGCTCAATGACCGGCAGCGACTCGGAGGGTTCTGCGCTGAATTTGTGCAGGCAGTGTACACTGATCGGCACATTGCTCTCATTCGTATGGGTCATCAGGCGCAGGATGCCACCGGGCAGCATCCGCATTTCGCCCTCTACACAGTGCTGAGAGCCGGTATTGCTGTTGCGGGTCGAGATACCGCTATTGACGACCAGCTCGATATCCTGATTCGTCGGTGTGACTTCCACCGAGAACGCGGCAATATGCTCATTATCCAGCGAAACAAAGCGACGGAAGGTCAGTTCCAGCGCTGCCCCGGCAGGGCTTTTCCACTGCACGGTGCGCGTTGCTTCGCCGGTGTGCAGATCCAGTGTGCGCAGGTAGCTTTGCAGCGTACCCTGATCCATGGCGAAGCGTTCACCGTTGACGATAAACTCCATAGCAGTCACGTCAGGCAGGTTGGGCAGCTCGGTCACTTCGTCGGACATAGCCTTATTGAATGTGCCCGTGATAAAAGCGCCGCGGTAGGTATCAAGGTAACCCTCCTCCAGCGCGCAGCGGATGTTGATATAGCCGTTGCCCTGGGCAAAGATGGATTCACATTTGGCGGTGCGGCACGGGTCAAAGGTTTCCTCTGCCACGATCCAGCCGCGGGGTTCGAGATCATATTTCATAGTCGGGTTTCCTTTCCATCAGCCCTTGACACCGGAAGCAGCCACGCTGGCCTGTACCTGATCCTGTGCAATCGCATACAGGATGATGCCGGGCAGAATGACAATGGTAAGCGCGGCAAACAGCTGGGTGTAGTTGTAGGAAAATTCGCTGGTGAAGAACGCCAGCGCGATGGGCAGTGTGCGCTGCGAGTCCGAAACGGTCAGCAGCGAGGCAAAGTAGTACTCGTTCCAGTTGCCGAGGAACATCAGGATGCCGGCAGTCGCCAGTGCGCTTTTTGCCAGCGGCAGGTTGATGGTCCAGAACGTGCGGAAGAAGCTTGCGCCGTCCAGTGTCGCAGCCTCGTCCAGGCTTTTGGGGATCGCCATAAAGCCGGCTTTCAGCACAAAGATGGACATAGCCATACCGGCAGACAGGTAAACAAGGGTGACGCCCCAGATGCTGTCATAAAGGTTCAGTTTCATGATGAGCGAGAAGATGGGCTGGGTCTTGCTGTGGCTGGGCACAAGCAGCGTGATGGTGAACAGCGCAAACAGCAGCTTGCGACCGGGAAACTCAAACTTGGCAATGACATACGCGCCCATGGCATAAAACAGCAGCGAAACCAGCGTCGAGACGCCCGCCGCCAGCAGCGAGTTGAAAAAGTAGGTGGGGAAGCTGTACTTCTGGAAAATTTCAATGAAGGTATCCAGCGAGAAGTGGGCGGGCAGTGCCAGCGGTGAGCTTAAAATCTCGCCGTTCGTCTTGAAGGACGACATAACGACCCACAGAATGGGAAACACAGAGAGGATAATGACGACAGCCTCCACAAGGTACATCAAACCCTTTGCCCAAGGCTTGTATTTGATTTTCATGGTGTGCCTCCTTCTCAGTAACTAGCTTCGTCCATGCGGAACAGCTTGTTTACGACGCCCAGCACGATCAGACCGATGATAAACATGACCACGCCCACCGCGTTGGCGTAACCGTAACGGTAGTCCATGATGCCCTTGACCAGAATGATGGGCAGGCTCATCGTGTCGTCGCCCGGACCGCCGGACGTCGTCAGGGCAATCTGCTCATACATGGCAATACGGGATGTCAGCGAGGCAATGACGCTGGTGCCGATGGATGCACGGCACAGCGGCAGCTGGATATAGCGGATCAGCTGCCAGCCGGTAGCGCCGTCGATGAGGGCGGCTTCATTCAGTTCCTTCGGAATGTTCATCAAATCACCCAGCACGACCAACGTGACGATGACTGCATAGAACAGCCAGGTGAACGTAACAGCCCAGAACGCCCACGGCGATTTGTAGAACCACTGGACGTTGAAATTCGGGTTAAAAACGCGGATGACCGAGTTCAGGATGCCGAAATCATTGTTGAAAATGAATTTGTAGATCATCGCCCAGGCCGCCGCACTGATGACGTTGGGGATCATGAACACTGTACGGGTGAACTTCCAGCCGTGGGGGCGCTGGTACAGTACAAAAGCGACCAATGTACCGAAGCCGACGTGCAGCGTCAGGGCAATCACGCACCACCAGAGCAGGTTTTTCAACGCAATGAGGAACGAACTGTTGGTAAACAGATTGATATAGTTTGTCAGACCGTTGAACTTTGGTGCGTTGAAGCCATCCCATTTCGTGAACGACGTCACAAATACCTGCGCAATAGGCATCAAATAGAACATCGCAAAGATCACGATGGTGGGAAGCAGGAACAGATAGATCCATTTGTAGTTTGCACGCTGGATGCGGCCCGCCTTGATGCGCGTTGCTTTTTTCGGGGCGGTTTTCATGGCTTTGCAGCTCCTTTCTTTTCAAAAAATGCGTGCCGCCGCCGTATGCAACGGGACGGCGACACGCCTTGAATTACATATTGTTCTTGCGCGGATTGCGCGGATTACTCGGCGCTGGCTTCCGCGGCCTTGTCACTCATCCACTGGGCGAACTGCTCCGGGGTGCAGGTGCCGTCGGCCAGGCTGGGCAGCAGCTTACCAAACTCGGTGTTGGCAACGGAGGCAGGGATCACATCGAGGATGCGGGGGACAAACACGGTATCAGTAGTGGTGTCGGCTGCCAGATCAGCAAGCACCTGGGTCTCGCCCTGCTTTGCCTTGAAGTCGTCGGAGTAGGTCAGCTTCGGTGTGTCGCCACCCTCGGCCAGCATGTAGGCTTCCAGCTCAGCGGGGCTGTAAATGAACTCAAGGAAAGCCTTTGCAAGGGCAATTTCATCCTCAGGGGCAGAAGCAGAGATCCACCACTCACCGAAAGTGGCGGTGTCGGCAATGCCGATGTCGCCCGGGAACAGGGAGGCACGGACCTTCGCGCCGTCAAAGCCGTTGGACCACTTGTCGGAGTTGGAGCTCTCGAAGTCAGAGGACATCCAAGGACCGTTGGCAATGATGGCGGCCTGCTCGCTCATGAAAGCGTTGGCGGCATCCGCGTAGGCTGCGCCTACCGAGTTGGAGGCTGCGTTGTTCTGCAGCAGATTCTGCAGCTTGGCCACAGCGTTGATGAAGCAGGGCTGGTTGAAGTCGGTGATCTTGGTCTCGGTGCCACTCTTCAGCCATTCTACGCCACCGTCTTCCTCGGCCACCAGCGCAGTCAGGAACAAGGCGGAAACCCAGCCGTTCTCGGCGGTGGAGAAGGCAATCTTCTGGTCGCCCAGCGCGGAAACAAATTCGTCCATGCTCATAGCGCTGATGTCAGCATCGGTGCTCCACATATCAGAGTTGTAGAAGAAGCCGATGGGACGTACCGTTGCCAGAGGCATAGTCATGACTCTGCCATCCTCATTGGAGCAGTATTCACGACTGTCGTCAATCAGGACATCCTTGACGGCGGGGGTCGAGTCGATCCAGTCGGTCAAGTCGTAGGCAAGGCCGTTGGGGATAACGACGTTCTTGACCCAGTCCGGGTCACCGCCCTCCACCAGCACCGGCAGCTTGTTCTGCTGTGCCAGCTGCTTTAAGCGGTCATTGAAAATACTATCCTGGGGTACGCTCTCCAGATTGATTTTGTACTTCCCGGCGTACTTCTCGTTAAAACGCTCGACCTGCGGCACAAAGAAGGCCGCACCGGCGTTCTCGCCGGTTTTGTAGGAGGGAATGGTGACTTCCACCACGCCGCTGTTGGTATCAGCGGATGCCGTGCTGCCGGCAGTATCGCCGCCGGTTGTGGAAGTTGCAGCAGAGGATGCAGCGCCACCGCAGCCGGCCAGGCTGGCGGTCATCATGGCAGCGGCCAGAGCGCCTGCGAACAGTTGCTTCTTTTTCATAGTGTTTCTCCTTTACTTTTGTGCTTTTTTGTTTTATTAACACGGTGCGGTTGCACCAAATGTTCCAAAAGTTATTGCAAAAACGTTTTTGTTTTGCGGTTAAAAAATATTTGCAGCGAAATTTGGCTTAAGAAGTTACTGCAAAAACGTTTTTGTATCTCTGTCTGAAAAAAGCGGCCTTAACCGCTGATTTCGGTTTTATAGGGGGCGGACGCTGTCGCGCACCGTCAGGGTGTGGGGCAATACCAGCCGCTGTGCCTTGCGCTTTCCGCGGATCATATCGCACAGTAGGCGAGTAGCCTCGTAGCCTTTTTGCTGGATGTTCTGGTCAATGGTGGTAATAGCCGGGTCGGTGTAGTTGGTGACTTCCAACCCATCGAAGCCCACGACCGAGTAGTCTTTTGGCACTTTATAGCCCAGTTCTTTCAGCCCCTCGATCGTGCCAATGGCCAGCATATCGCTCATGCAGAGGAACGCCGTGGCGCTGTCCGGGCTGTGGGTTCGGAAGTATTCCTTCACACCGTCGCGGGCTTCCTCCCGCCCGAAGTTGGTGTAGATGATGTTGTCGCGGGGCAGCTCCAAACCATTGCGCTGCATAGCTTGGTACGCACCCACAAGGCGCTGCATACTGACCATAGCCAGCTTGCGGCCATGTACCACCACGATCTTGCGGTGTCCCTTGTCGATGAGGTATTGGGTCAGCTCGTCAAACGCTTTGATGTCGTCCATCATCACACAGCTGACATTCGGACCGGGAACCTCAATATCAATGGTCACGCAGGGGTATTTGCTTTTTGCCAGCAGTTCGCAGTAAGGGTCGTTGGTTCTCAAACCCATCAGGATCGCGCCGGCGATGTTGTGCTCATAGCAGAGCTGTTCAAAACTTTTTTCGGCCTGGATCTTGGTGTTGATAACCTGAATGGACATTTCCACATCGTTGTTGACTGTGTAGTGGAAGCAGCCTTTCATCAGCAGTGCATCAAAATCGTTGATAAGCTCTTCTTCCAGAAAGCCGGAAAGCACCAGCGCGATATTGTGATTGTGCTTGGAGGAAAGGTTGCGCGCCATCTGGTTGGGGCGATACCCCAGCCGCTGCGCGGTCTCCACGATGCGCTCCCGTGTGGTAGGGCTGACATCTGGGTAGTTGTTGAGTGCGCGGGAAACCGTACCGACCGTGACTCCGGCTTCCCGTGCAATGTCGCGGATCGAAACTGCCATGCCTGCTCACTCCCGATTCTCTTTTCAACCAAAACCGTTTTCGGTACCGTGTATACTGCTGTGTTCCAAAAACGTTTTTGTTGTGATTTCTTTATACTCTAATTCCCCTGTTTTGTCAACACTCTCCGCCCACTTTCTACATCTTGCAAAAGAAACAGGTTGTGGTTTTGTGTAGCTTGCACAAGTGCAAAAGGCAGGAGAGGTGGCGTGGAACACATACCTCAAGCGAAGGGTCAGCAATCATGATACACACCGTGGCGATGCTCTCAAGGCGTCGGCGGTACTGCCAACAATGTGGTACAGGAAGTGGGAGCTGTTTCCAGCAGCCGGGCCGGTGGTTCGCCCTTATATCCGGGAAGTAGTGTCGAATAGGGTATACCTTTTGATTCCAGATTATGGCGACCACAAGTTTTCAACAAGTGACCGCCATGCTTGTGGAATTAAATCC
>ULTY01059378.1_pt1 | contig 10065 bp, 7 predicted proteins | sample 1958021 | NCBI WGS metagenome assembly ULTY01 (sample SAMEA4835746, study PRJEB28245) | human gut metagenome | biome: gut microbiome; material: fecal sample | place: Denmark | collected 2008 | reverse complement strand
CCCGCCATGAGATCCGTCATGAACCTCTCTTTGGAATAATTTCTCAGCGCCGTAAAGAGTTTGGGCTGAAAATCAAATTTGTTCTTCATTTTTCTTCTTGCCTGTTTGATTTGAGGATGCAAAGTTAATAAAATAAAGAAGATGCAAAAAATCTAAAGACGCATTCCGGTTTTGTGTAAACAATTTAGGAGGATTTGTTGTTTCATTATATAAAGGAGGAGAAGTTTTTCCTTGATAAATAAGTGATATCTATTGAGAGATAGATATTATTTAATGTCTGCGTAATCGATATCTGGAAACAAATTCTTACTTTTGATCGGTCATGAGAAAAACGATATACAAAACAGACTCATTAATTTACTACATAAAATTAGCATTATGGAAAAAAGTATTAAAGGTACACGTACCGAGCAGAATTTATTGAAATCATTCGCCGGAGAATCTCAGGCAAGAAGTCGTTACACATTTTTCGCTAGCGTAGCCAAGAAAGAAGGTTACGAGCAAATCGCAGGTGTTTTCATGGAAACAGCCGAGCAAGAGAAGGAACACGCTAAACGTTTCTTTAAATTCTTGGAAGGTGGAATGGTTGAGATTACCGCTTCTTATCCTGCAGGCGTAATCGGAACAACCGCTGAGAACTTGGCAGCCGCGGCAGCTGGTGAGAATGAGGAGTGGGCTGAATTGTATCCTGAGTTCGCTAAGATTGCGGAGGAAGAAGGTTTTCCCGCTATTGCCGTAGCTTTCAAGATGATCGCAAAGGTAGAGGCTGAACACGAGAAACGTTATCGTAAATTGTTGGCTAACGTAGAGGAAGGTAAAGTATTCGAGAAAGATGAGGCTATCTTCTGGCAATGCCGTAACTGTGGTTTCGTATTCGAGGGTAAGAAGGCTCCGGTTAATTGTCCGGCATGCGCTCATCCGCAAGCTTACTTTGAACCGATGAAACAGAACTATTGATAATTAAAAGTTGAGAATTGAGAATTAACATAGCTAGTAATTCTCAATTCTCAATTTTCAATTATTTAATCGGTGGGTAATCAATCGTATAATGTAATCCCCGGCTCTCTTTCCGTTCCATCGCTTGACGAGTGATCAAATAACCTACATTGATCATATTACGCAACTCACATAATTCACGGGATGCCTTACAACGTTTGAAAAGGCTCTCTGTCTCCTCATATAAAATATCCAAACGGTTCCACGCACGGATCAAACGTGTGTTACTACGAACGATACCTACATACGCTTCCATGATCTGGTTTACCTCTTTCATGCTTTGGGTGATCAATACACGCTCTTCATTGGTGATCGTTCCCTCATCGTTCCATTCCGGTACATCCTGGTTGAACTCATAGCGATCCATGACGCTTAATGAGTGTTTCGCCGCGGCATCGGCATATACAACTGCCTCGATCAATGAGTTTGAGGCCAATCGGTTACCACCGTGCAAGCCGGTACAAGAACATTCTCCGATTGCGTATAGCCGGCGGATGCTGGATTGCCCGTTTAAGTCTACCTTGATACCTCCGCATAAATAATGGGCGGCAGGGGCTACCGGGATGTAATCTTTCGTGATATCGATCCCTAAGCTGAGGCATTTTTTATAGATATTGGGGAAATGTTTCTTCGTCTCTTCCGGATCTTTGTGCGTCACGTCCAAATAGACATGGTCTTCACCCCGTTGTTTCATCTCGCTATCGATCGCACGGGCTACGATATCACGGGGAGCCAAGGAAAGACGGGGATCATATTTATGCATGAACTCCTCTCCGCCAAGGTTTCTCAATACAGCTCCATATCCGCGCATCGCCTCGGTGATGAGGAAAGAGGGACGGTCGCCCGGATGATACAAGGCGGTCGGGTGGAACTGGATGAACTCCATATCTTTTACGGAGCCTTTCGCACGGTAAACCATGGCGATACCGTCTCCGGTAGCTACCAGCGGGTTTGTCGTATTCCGGTAAACGGCCTCGCAACCGCCTGTCGCCATAACGGTTATCTTTGACAAGAAAGTATGTACCTCGCCCGTATCCTCGTTCAATACATAGGCACCGAAACATTTGATACCGGGGGTATGGCGGGTGACGATAATGCCCATATGGTGCTGGGTGATAATCTCTACCGCATAATGGTTCGTGAATACGGCGATGTTGGGATGGTTGTTTACCGTTTCTATCAAGCTCGTCTGTATCTCGGCTCCTGTATTGTCGGCATGGTGCAGGATACGAAACTCGGAGTGTCCTCCTTCTTTATGCAGATCGAATTCTCCGCTTTCTTTCTTATCGAAATTAACTCCCCATCGGATAAGCGCCTCGATCTGGGCAGGGGCCTCGCGCACGACTTTCTCCACGGCTGCCCGGTCACTGATCCAGTCGCCGGCGATCATCGTGTCTTCTATGTGCTTCTCGAAATTATCTACTTTCAAGTTGGTTACGGAAGCGATACCTCCTTGCGCGAAATATGTGTTGGCTTCTTCTTGTCCGGCTTTACAGATAAGTGCTACGCTCTTGCCTTCATTGGCTACTTTCAGAGCGAAACTCATACCGGCGATTCCTGAGCCTATCACTAAGTAATCGAATCTTTGTACCATGTTTTCTACTGTTTAGGCTCACAAAGTTAGGGATTAACTGATTAGGTTGTTCCTTTTGCGCTTGCTTTTCGTACAAAATAAATATAGACTACAGGTTTTCCGGATAGAGCCTTGCGGGTTGTGTTACTGCAACCCGGCTTGCAGTGGAGGTCTTTAGAATTGGACGGATAATCCCAGCGTGAAGGTACGGGCTACAGGATAGATGGAAGTGGTCTCGATACCGGGTTCTACGCCATTCACGTTGATATTAGCGGGATCGCCTCCGGTATATCCGGTAAGTGTAAATACATTATTTACCGAGAAATAGCAGCGTAACGATTGAATCCATTTATTGTCTGGGAGAGGGGACAAAAATATCATTATACGGGATTTAGCGCCGGTGCCCGTGGCTTTGAGACGGATTACTTCGGTTATAACAACCTGAAAGCGGGTGGTACAGTGAAATACGGAGACGTGACTTCTTTCCAAAACGAGAATCGTCTGGCCTCATTCATGGGTCGTTTCAATTATATGTATGACAACCGTTTTATCGCCACCGTGAACTTACGTGCGGACGGTTCCTCTAAATTGGGTATGAATAATAAATGGGGCTTCTTCCCTTCCGCTTCCGCCGCTTGGGTGTTGAATGAGGAGGCTTTCTTGAAAGACGTGGATTGGCTGAGCCAGTTGAAACTACGTGCGGGTTATGGTCTGACTGGTAACCAAGATGCTATCGAGGCTTATAACTCGTTGGCTTTGATGAGCCCGAACGGTGTGACTTCCGTCAATGGAAATTCTACCGCTACCTATGGCTTTACACGTAACTCGAACCCGGACTTGCGTTGGGAGGTGAAAAAGACATTCGATGTGGGTGTGGACGCTGGTATCCTCGATGGCCGCTTTACGTTGACCGCCGATTGGTATACTTCCAAGACTACGGATCTGTTGTATAAATACGCGGTTCCGGTTCCTCCGTTCGTATATCCGGAATTATTGGCGAACTTGGGAGAGATGACCAACTCCGGCGTGGAATTGGCTGTAAGCGGTGGTATCGTGAAGACAAAGGACTTCGATTTCAACATGGGCGTGAATTTCTCTTACCAGAAGAATAAATTGAACTCCTTGAGCGGTTCTTATATGGGACAAGAGTTGCAGGCGAAACAATATATGGATCTGTCCAGTATGAGTGGTGCCGGTTTCGTAGGAAACAACCGTGTGGTTTATCAGATGGTAGGCCAGCCTGTCGGAGTGTTCTACATTCCTCGTTGCTTGGGCTTGACTCCGGCTTTGGATGAGAATGGAAACGCTATCGAAGGCCGTTATGTCTATAACTTGGATCAGACGATCGATGGAAAAGAGGGTTTGGATACCAATGATGGTGGCGACCGTTATATCGCCGGACAAGCCATGCCGAAATATTATCTGGGAATGAACTTCAGCTTCCGCTACAAACGCTTCGACTTGATGACGCAGATGAACGGCGCTTTCGGTCATAAGATCTTCAACGGTACATCGCTAGCTTATATGAACTTGAGCCAGTTCCCTACATACAACGCGTTGGCTAAGGCTCCGGAAAGCAAGATCTACGACCAGTCGATCTCTGATTATTGGTTGGAAAAGGGTAATTATTTGAATATCGATTATATTACGTTGGGTTACAACATCGATTGCAAGAAGATCGAGAAATACGTGAAGAATATCCGTGTGACATTCTCGGTGAACAACGTAGCTACGATCACGGGTTACTCCGGTTTGTCTCCGATGATTAACAGTACGACGGTCGATAAAGATAATAAGGATCTAGGTATGGATAACAAACGTTTCTATCCGTTATCCCGTACCTATTCATTAGGTTTGAGTGTTAACTTCTAAATCCATTTAAAGAGTCATGAAAAAGAAATTTATATATAGCTTTATGATAGCCGCTGCCGCCGCGGCATTTTCTTCCTGTTCTAATTTTTTGGAAGAGCGTCCTACAGACGCGTTTGATGAGGAGACCGCGTTCCAAAGCCCTACGTTGGTCTATGTAAACACGGTTGCGAGCCTGTACAATAATATGTTCAAGATCATGGGTAACGACCGTCATGTATATGACTTGAATACCTTCTCCAGCGATGAGGCTATGCTTCCTTGCCGTATCGGTGACTGGGAAGATGGCGGTTTATGGCAGAATATTTTCTTACACCGTTGGGGTACGATGAATGATTTGACCAAGAACTCTTGGGATTTCTTGTATGAGCAGATCGGAAAATGTAACCAGAGTGTTGATAAGTTGCAAGCCTTTGCCGAGGAACAACCGGACGTGGAATATTTCAAGGTTTATCTGGAAGAGGTCCGTGCGGTCCGTGCGTTTTTCTATTATGAGTTGTTGGATTTGTTCGCTCGTGTTCCGTTGGTAACTTCCTCTACGACACCGATGTCTGAGGTAAAGCAATCTGAGCGTAGCGTTGTATTTAACTTTGTCCGTTCGGAGTTGGAGGAGGCGTTGCCTTATCTTTCAGATAACCGCAGTAACCAAAAAGGTGAGTATTACGGACGTATTACCAAGCCGGTGGCTTATATGATCTTGGCTAAGTTGGCGTTGAACGCGGAGGTTTATGCGGACGACAATTGGACGGACGGTAATCGTCCGGATGGAAAGAACATCAAGTTTACCGTTGACGGTAAAGAGATGAACGCTTGGGAAGCAACGATCGCCTATGTGGATAAGTTGGAGGCTTTGGGCTATAAGTTGCAGGGAAACTTCTCGGAGAATTTCGCCGTAGCGAACGAGACCTCGGTTGAGAATATTTTCACGGTTCCTATGGACCCGGTCGCTTATCCGGACGCTAAGGACTATAACGTGGTACGTACCCGCCATTATGATCATGCTACGGCTTACGGCCAATCCGGATGGAATGGCGCTTGCGCTACGGTGAAGGCGATGAACGTATTTAAGTTCGGTACGGCGGATGAGGATCCTCGTTGTAAGCTTACTTATTTTACGGGCGAGGTAACCGGTCCGGACGGAAAGACGATCTATACGGAATGGGACGGACAGAAAGTGCCTTTGAAATATGAGCCGAACGCCCCGAAGGTATATATGGATGCCTCCGATGGTTTGTTGGTGAAGACCGCCGGAGCTCGTATGGCTAAATATGAGTTCGACCAGAATGCTCAGGATGGTGGAAACTTGCATGGAAATGACTGCGTGATCTTCCGTTTCGCCGACGCGTTGCTGATGAAGGCGGAAGCCAAGATTCGTCTGGGACAGAATGGAGACGATGAGGTGAACCAAGTTCGTAACCGTGTAGGCGCCAAACCGCTACAAAACGTAACGCTGGATACGCTATTAGACGAGCGTATGCTTGAGTTGGCGTGGGAAGGCGTACGCCGGCAGGATTTGATCCGTTTCGGTAAGTTTACCGAGGCTACGGTAGACCGTTATGTAGGCGTGAAACATTCCGCCAGCTCACTGGATTATCAAGAGGATAAGACGGGATATACAACGGTATTCTCCATCTATGCCGATATCCTTAGCCTGAATCCTAACTTGACACAGAATCCGGGATATTAATACGATTCATTTTAATCTTTAAGGCTTTATCAGGGGGCTGTCCGTTATTGGGCAGCCCTTTCTTCTTTTTGCTTGATTTTCCCTAGTATCTTCGGGAATTTCCATATAAATAACAACGTACAGCAAATAGCGGCCGTGGCATCCGATACGGCTTCTGCCGCATATACGCCGGTTACCCCCATAAAATGAGGTAATAGTAATGCCAAAGGAATCAAGAGGATTACTTTACGAAGCAAGGCGATAAAGATAGATATCTTAGCTTGTCCCAACGCTACGAACATATTCTGGCAAGCTCGTTGTAAGCCAAAAATCGTCATACCCGCCAAGAAGATGGGCATGACCCAACGGACGGTATCGATCAACTCCTCGTCGCTTGTAAAAGCGGAGGCTACGGTTGAGGGGAATAAGATCATGAATAGCATGAGTATCAAGTTGAAAGAGAACATAACGATTAGCACGATACGAAAACAATCTTTCACCCGCTGTTTGTCTCCATGTCCGTAATTATAGCTTATGATCGGTACGAATCCTTGGGCGAAACCGGTCAGCGGTACGCTAGCGAATTGCATGGCACTCTGTAAGATAGCCAATGCGCTCACATAGATATCGCCAAAATTTTTCAAACTACTATTCAAGACGAAACCGACCAGACTCTCCGTGCTGGCCATGATGAACGGAGAAATTCCCAAAGCGAACATCGAGAGTACGATTCTTCGGTCCAGTCTCATATACCGCCTTTCCAAAGGCAAGGAGGCACGTCTTGAGAAAAGGAAGCTCAATACCCATATGGCACTGCAAGCTTGCGATAGGATCGTGGCGAGCGCGGCGCCTTTTACCCCCATATCCAACCAGAAAATGAAGATAGGGTCTAATACGATATTCAATAAAGCCCCGATCAAAACCGAGCACATAGCGATAGACGGACGCCCTTGTGCGTTGATAAAGGCATTCAAGCCCGTGGATATCTCGACAAACAGAGTGCCCAGTAAATAAATAGAGAGATAATCCACCGCATATCCTAACGTATATTTTGATGCTCCTGTAAAAAGCAGGATCGGTTCCATGAAGGTATAGGTGATGAGGGAAGTGAATATAGTAAATAGGATAAGCAATATAAATCCATTTCCCACTATTTTTCCGGCCCGTTCCCGGTCGCCCTGCCCGAGAGCGATAGCCGCTAACGGCGAACCTCCCGCTCCCACGATAGCGGAGAAAGAGGAGATCAAAATCACGATGGAGGTGGTCACCCCTATACCGGCCAAAGCGTTTGTCCCGATCTCGGGAATATGCCCGATATAGATACGATCTACGATATTATAAAGTAAGTTGACAAATTGGGCCGCTACCGCCGGAAGCGCCATTTTGAAAACCAGCGGTAGCATACGTTCCGTACCTAGCCTAGCCTCGTATTTGTTCTTCATATTCAATCGGGATTTCAATTAAAATGGCTGCAAAGTTACAAGAACTTGTTGGATTATATAATCGAGTTCCATAAATTACCAGTTAATAAAAAACACTTAATATCTACCACATCTACAATTCCTTCTTATATGCCTTATAAATAAACATCTTATATAGTGGTTGTAGATAGAAAATATCTACAATTATCATTCTTTATCTACCATGTTTTGATAGAAAACGCAAGAAACCAAATTATCGTTTAGGTTCGTGTGTCGTAGTGCCTATATATGTAAAAGTAGTTTCTATTAGGGAAAACAAAAGTTTCGTGCTGAAGAAACTTTAGTTTCTATATAGGGAAACAAAAGTTTTCTGCTTGATAAACTTTTGTTTTTTACCATAAAAAACTGCAAATGCTTATATGCTAATATTTTAAATACATAATACAACTAGTAGATACGTAGTGTGCCGCGTCTCCCTGCTGGCTGATCGTATCTCAAAATCACTATTGAAAAACAAATATTTTAGTGGTATTTATAAAATAAACACATAGCGAAAAAGTAAATTTGGGCAAAACGTAGCGAATTAGCTGATACAGCGTTCGTTACGCTTTGTTTTTCTATGGGACAGAGCCAACGAAATACCACCTCGAAGCCAAACAGCGCAGAAGTTCAGTTACCACCTCATTACCCCCGTAACGGGTGTGAATTTCTTGCTAAATGGTTCTGTTTCTGCGATTTGCGTAATTTTGCATAGCAGTCGGTAACTCACTAATAACTAATTTTGTAATCAAAAAAAGGAGTGAGTTATGCGTAGTACATTCAAGGTATTATTTTACGTGAAGAAAGGCAGCGAGAAGCCGAACGGCAACCTGCCTTTAATGTGCCGTATCACGGTGGACGGCGAGATTAAACAGTTCAGTTGCAAGATGGACGTTCCCCCACGCTTGTGGGACGTGAAGAACAATCGTGCTTCGGGTAAAAGCGTTGAAGCGCAGAGAATCAATCTTGCCGTTGATAAAATTCGGGTGGATGTAAACCGCCGTTATCAAGAGTTGATGCAGACGGACGGTTATGTCACCGCCGCCAAGTTGAAAGATACCTATCTCGGTATCGGTGTCAAGCAGGAAACCTTGTTGAAACTGTTCGAACAGCACAACGCCGAGTTTGCCAAGAAAGTCGGACACAGCAGGGCGCAGGGGACATTCACCCGTTATCGGACGGTCTGCAACCATATTCGGGAGTTCCTTCCCCATACCTACAAGCGTGAGGACATCCCGTTAAAGGAACTCAACCTCACGTTCATCAACGATTTCGAGTATTTTTTGCGCACGGAGAAGAAATGCCGTACCAATACCGTTTGGGGTTACATTATTGTGCTAAAGCATATTATTTCAATAGCGAGGAATGACGGACGTTTGCCCTTTAATCCCTTTGCCGGATATATCAACTCACCCGAAAGCGTGGATAGGGGCTACCTCACCCAAAAGGAGATACAGACGCTCATGGACGCACCGATGAAGAACACTTACTATGAACTTGTACGGGACTTGTTCGTCTTTTCTGTTTTCACTGGTTTGGCGTATTCGGACGTGAAGAACCTCACCGCCGACCGCCTACAAACATTCTTCGACGGCAACCTTTGGATAATCACCCGAAGAAAAAAAGACCAACACCGAATCGAACATCCGTCTTTTGGACGTTCCCAAACGTATCATAGAGAAATACAAGGGGTTGGCAAGGGACGGTCATGTTTTCCCCGTTCCGAGTAACGGAAGCTGCAACAAGATACTCAAAGAGATAGGCAGACAGTGCGGTTTCAAGGTGCGCTTGACCTATCATGTTGCACGCCACACGAACGCCACGACCGTACTTTTATCCAACGGTGTACCCATTGAAACCGTCAGCAGGCTTCTCGGTCACACCAACATAAAGACCACCCAGATTTACGCAAAAATCACCGCCCAGAAGATAAGTCAAGACATGGAAACCCTGTCGCACAAGTTGGAGGAGATGGAGAAGAATATCTGCCGAGCCATTTAGTCAAAAACAGCATCCCGATGAAAGAAGAAAGGAACATTATCACGATGGACGGGCAGGGCAATATCTCCCTGCCGAGCGATATAGGTGCAACCGCCATGACCGAGTGGGAAATCTGCGAACTGTTTGGGGTTATCGCCCCGACGGTTCGGGCTGGGATAAAGGCTCTTTGCAAAAGCGGAGTTTTGAGCGTATATGGCATAAAGCGTATTATCCGCCTATCGGACAAATACAGCATAGAGGTTTACAATCTCGAAACGATAGCCGCCCTCGCTTTCCGTGTTGAATCGTTCGGGGCGGCGAAAGTCCGCAAAGTGTTGTTGGAAAGGATTATGCACGGGCGAAAAGAGAATAACATGATTTTTCTTTCGCTGAATGTCGGCAGTCAAGCAGTCATGTCGTCATGAAGTCATGTCGTATTGGAATCATTGAATCTGTAAGTCAGTCAATCCATTAACAACCGACTATGTGCAGATACGGAGATTCGATTTTCCGAGCACAGT
>ULTY01014059.1_pt1 | contig 10102 bp, 8 predicted proteins | sample 1958021 | NCBI WGS metagenome assembly ULTY01 (sample SAMEA4835746, study PRJEB28245) | human gut metagenome | biome: gut microbiome; material: fecal sample | place: Denmark | collected 2008 | reverse complement strand
CCTGACATGGCCGTATTTTGTGATGACGATCCCGCCGTCCACACGGCCCAGCACGGCCAGCGCCGCGTGGGCCATCTGCCACGCGGCCTTGCCCGCCGCCACGAGAAATACACGCCCCTGCGGGTGAAAATGCTCCAAAGCGCGGCGCACCGCCTCATCCGGCAAAACGGACCGGATGGCCGCTGTCCAAATCGATTCTGCGCGTTGGCGCAAGAGCTGCTCCATTGTGTTGCTCCTTTCCTTTCGTAAAAGCAGGGGACAGCCGCCCGGCCCACTGCGGTTTGTCGCGCCGGACGTTGTCAGGATATGCTCTGAGGCAACACCGCATAATTCCCGCCTTACGGCTTAAGCACCGCTCCGGCGGCTGCGGTACGGCATCTGCGTTGCCAAAATGCTCGATAATACACAAAGTATTATCTGCGCTTTTGGCTTAGCAGCTGCCGCACCTCGCTCGCCGTATCGGCACTTAGAATTATGCGGTATTGCTCTGAATATTCTCTTATCCGCAGAGCATGACCTTGGCGGAGAAGGTGCCGTTCTGATGGGTAAAGGTACTGGTGCCGCCGGTTTTCTCCGCAATATGGGTGACGGACTGGATACCGATCCCGTTTTCCCTCCGCTTGGAGGAGCGGAAAACGCCGTTCTTTTCGTTGACCTCGCCGTCAAACGCATTTTTAACCTCGATCAGCAGAATCCGGTCGGCGTGAACACAAGCGGTCAATTCGATCTGCCGCCTGCCCGGTGCGGTGCGAAGGCTTGCCTCCAGCGCATTTTCCAGCAGGTTGGAAAGCACGAGACACATATCGATCTCGTCAACCGGCAGTGTTTCCGGCAGGTCGAGTCTGGCGCGGAAGGGGATCTCATCGCGCTTTGCCATGGCGCAGTAATAGCCGACAACACTGTCAGCCGCACGGTTTTCACAGAAGCACATATCAAGATTCGGAATGCGGGAGACGGTTTTTGCAAGGTAGCTTTTCAGGTTCTCCAGGTCACCTGCCTCGGCCAGCGCAGAAATTTGATTGAATTGGTGGCGCATATCGTGCCGTGCCTGCCGCGCTTCCTCGATGGCGGTCCTGAGGTTTTCATAGCGCTGCTGCTGCATCGAAAGAAACTGGTTTTCCTGCTGCAGCTTCGCATTGCGGTTGAGACTGGTTGCCATCAGCAGGAAAACCGCATTGAAGCAAAACATAAAGACCAGAAGCGCACTGCTCAGCACAATGTAGCCCTGCAGTACGCGGCCTGTCTGGAGCGTTGACTGATAGCGCGGGATCATGAAAAGGTTCAAAAGGATGAACGCCAGCGGCAGGACCCAGAACACATACCAGGTCTGCGCAAAATTGTCGTCCTCTACCATCGCACGCACCGTATGTGTCGCAGGATAATACGCGGCCAGCACGATGACCCAGCAAACGGCGTTATAGAACACGCAGGCGCCCAGGCAGAGCCACGGCCCGTCCGGCGGCTGCTGCAGATTCCGGATGATCGCGGCGCTGACGGCACGGGACAGGCTGTTCACGCACGCGAACACCGCGCAGACGGCCAGCGCAATCGTGCCGGATTTCCAGAGGGAGATGGTAAGCGTTCTGGTATACAGGCAGATCGCAGCCAGCGCGACCCCCGCAAGGGCAAAGACCGTGGAAGTATGCAGCCGATAGCAGGCAAGCCCGCTGCCGATGCACAGGCACGCCATCAAGGGAAAAAGCCAGGCGGCCAGCCTTCCGGGGGACTGCTTCAGATAGGTTTTTACAGGGAAATATCCAAGCAAAAGGCCGGGGAGTACGACGAGAAGCTCCAAAATCGGACGCAGAATATCCTTCATTTTATACGCTCCCTTTGCAGCAGAAATTCCATAAACGCCTGCCGGGCAGGCTTTAAAAGCTCCTGACTGACATAGACGCTGCTGCCGTCTGTCATGCAGAAGGCGCCATCCCGAAAATCTGCGGCGTGCTCTAAATTGACGATCATGCCTCTGCCGCAGACGAAAAAGCGGGGATCTTTTTTCAGAGGCTCGGTGAACACCTTAAAGCTCTGGCGGGTGACCAGCGTTTTCAGGGCAGTCGTGCGGATGTTGATCAGATGTGCAAAATGCTCTGCCGAGATAATGTCCCGGTAGCAAAGACGGACATCGCTGCCGCTGACCTTCACCGTCAGGACCGGCTCGGGGCGGGGGAGTCTTGCAAGCATCTCGGCAAGCAGGGCGGAAAGCTCCTCCTCGGAAAAGGGCTTCACGAGATAGTGGAGCGCACGGACCTGAAAGCCCTCCAGCGCGTGGTCAGTTGAGGTCGTGGTAAAAACCAAAAGGCAGTCTGCGTCCGTTTTGCGCAGCTCCTTTGCAGCGTCCATGCCGCTCATCCCGTGCATGTAAATATCCAGAAACGCGGCGGTAAAGCGCTGCTCTTTTTCTGCGGCGAGAAAGCTCTCGCCGCTTTCAAATTCCAATAGCTCCGCCTCGGCGCCGCACAGGCGCAGCTGCCGCGCAAGGCGCGTTTTCAGCTGCGCGCGCTCGGTCTCAAGATCATCCACAATTGCTATTCTCATGCCGGACTGGCTCCTTCGGAAAAGATTCTATGTTAATTATACCACAACTTTCCGACTCCGGCACGGCGGAAAAACCCGATTTCGTGCCGGAATTGGGGCTTTCGTGCCAAAAGGCTTGAAAAGCCTGCACCGTTCCGTATACTGAAAGCAGAAACAGTCAACGACGGCAGAAAGGGGGCGGAACGCTATGTACCACATTGCCGTGCTGACAAAGAGCGAAACGCAGGAGACCTTTTACAGAGAACAGCTTTCACGGTTCTGCGCAGAGCGCGGTCTGTTTCCCAGGGTGGACTGCTACCGCGGGCAGGAGGTATTCTTTGAGGTCGCGCGCAAAAATGCGCCGACCAACGCTGTAATTTCCCTTCCGGGCGTGGATGGGCTGAATGCAGTGGAGCACCTGCGGGCGCTTTTCCCGGAAACGCGCATTATATGGTGCAGCGAGCTGGATTTTTCCCTGCATGCGTTCCGGCTGCGCGTAGACTACTTTCTGCTGGAGCCGATAACGGAAGAAGCATTCCGGCATGGGCTTTATGTATGGGTAGAGGAAAAACAACCGTCTGTTTCGCCCCGAGCGGATCACAACCAACACAGCAAGGAGGATCACCGATGAAAAAGAGAAACCCGATTTATACTGCAGGCAGCTTCCTGCTGGCAGGAGCATTGACCCTGTCAATGGCAGCCTGCAGCGCAGCACAGACACAGGCAACGGCGGAGGCCGCGCAGACGCCTTCCGCCACTGCAACACCGGCTGCCACAGCCGCACCTGCCGAGGAAACGACCCCTTCCGCGCCGGATACCGACGCACTCCCCGTGAAGGCCTTGCAGCCCAAGCAGGTCGACGAAAACCCCTACATGGCAAAGAGTGATGCGAACATCCATCACGACGGTTATAACACCGATTCAACCGACGAGATCCTGCCGCTCGGCATCTATCCGGAGATCCATGTCTCCTATGAGACGACGAACCCGAATGCGTCTCCCGCCATTTACTTTGACAGCTACGGCCATGCAGTCGTTCCGCTGCTCGGCGGCATCGCCATCCGCGATCTGAATGCGGAGGAGACAAAGACGCTCGGTTATTTTTCCCCGAAGCAGCATGACGGCGGCAGCTACCTGATCCAAAGCTCCTACACCTTCCTGGACGCTGAAAACCGCATCGTCTGCCCGACCAGCAACAACCATGTACTGATGCTCCGCGCAACGGACGAGGAGGGCAATGTCCTTCCCGAGTTTGAAAAGGTGCTTGACATCGACATCAAGGCGGCGGCAGAGGCCGCGCTCGGCAAGGAGCTGACGCAGAATCTTCTTTCCGTGGTATTTGACTACGACGGGAACCTCTGGTTCGCCACCGGCGGCTTCCGCATCTATCCCGAGCGCCAGCAGCAGGGCGTTCTCGGCTATATCGCCCATTCGGCAATCGAAGCGATCCTCAACGGTGAGCAGACCGACCTGTCGAAGGCGGTTTTCGTCTACGAGCTGACGCCCGGCGAGGGCGCGGAGAACGGCATTGCCGCCTCCAAGGACGGCGCGGTCATTCTGACCAATAAGAATTGCTATCTGCTGCGCGCCAACAACGGTGTCGAGGCTGTCTGGTGTACGCCGTATGAGAGCGTCGGCGCGAAGGTCAGCGGGGAAGGCGACAAGACCACCGGCGGCGGTCTTGCGTGGGGCGGCGGCTGCTCGCCGACGCTGACGCCGAACCTTGTGATGTTCACCGACAATGCAGACCCCGTGAATCTTCTTGCGCTCGACATGAAAACCGGTGAGGTCGTGGCAAAAACGCCGGTGCTCGATGATCTGCCCGATGGCTATCAGGTGGCAATCGAGAACTCTGCCATCGTCTACGATGACGGCGCGGGCACGGTCAGCACGATTGTCTGCAACTGGTTCGGCGCGGGCAACGCAGGCCTTGCCGACCCCAACAACGATTCTTCGATCCAGAGCTACGCCAACATTTATGACCAGAACTGGCTGATGAAGGGCAATGCCATGATCGCCCCCGGCGTCGAGCGCGTGGACACCGTGAAAACCGACAGCGGCTACGAGATGAAGAGCATCTGGACCCGAAATGATCTGAGCGACACCGCGATCATGAAGCTTTCCACCGCAACGGGCTATATCTACGGCTATGTGCAGGATCTGACCACGGGTATGTGGCAGTACATCATTCTCGACTTTGAAACCGGCGAGACTGTCTTTACGATGGATGTATCCAACAAGTACGGCTACAATAATATGGCCATTGGCATGTACACCGGCAACAGCGGAAATGCACTCTACTGCCCCACCGGCTATCTGGAGCTGCTCCGCCTGCAGGACCGCTTTGTCTACCTGCCCGAGCTTCCGTACCGCGAAGTCGATCTCGATCAGGCGGCAAGAAATGTGCTTGCGCAGGAACAGTTTGCACAGGACGGCGGCGAAGGTACGGTTGCAAGCTGGCGCAACACCGCGACCATCCGCAATGTGCATCCCAACACCACGGTGGCCTTCCGCATGAACAACCTGTCCGGCAGCGCCTCCGATTTGACGCTTTACGCCTATGGTGCAGACGGCAAGCTGGTAAAGGTTGCCCCCGAGCTGTGGTCGATCACCGACGAGACCGGCGCGGCTGTGACCGAGCTGACGGACGGCGTGCTCTATGAGCTGCGCGTGACCGTCGCCGACGGCGGCGATTTCGACCTGAGCGAGACGGAAAAGGAAATCAAGCTGTCCGTTGTGCTTGGAAAATAAGTGAGTTTTGAGAGGCTGCTGCACATTCCTCCCCAAAAGACCCCAAAAAGACCGAAGTAAAAGCCATAAAATGCTTGGAGGTTCACACCGTCAAGCAGACAGAAAAGCAGTATTCGTTTATCGTTCGCCGTTTCCACAAGGAAACGGCGAATTTTTCGTGCAAAGACGAAACAGCCAATGCACGGTCATCTCCGAATCATCGGGTGCAAGCCGGGTGCAATGCGATCTTAACGCAATCTTAATATTCCGGCAGAAAAGCTTAACACCATCTTTAAACGGGCGGCGCTATACTGTATTGTACGAAAATTCTGCTGGAGTGTGATTCCTTTTGCCATTTCATCGGCGTTTAGCCTGTAAGCTCAATTACTTTCAGTCCATAATTCTGATGTTTGCAGCGGTTATCCTTATCGGGGCGGCACTTCTGATGCTGCCGATTTCTGCGCAGGAGCGCACCGTCACCCCTTTCCATGAAGCATTATTCACAGCAACCTCCGCCGTCTGTGTCACAGGGCTGGTTGTGCGGGATACAGCTTCTCACTGGTCAGCGTTCGGTCAGGCCGTGTTGATGGTGCTGATTCAAATCGGCGGCTTGGGTGTGATCACAGTCGGTGCGTCTTTCTCGCTTTTATCAGGTCGGCGCATTTCCCTGTCCCAGCGCGGGCGGATGCAGGAGGCCATGTCTGCTCCAAAAGTCGGCGGCATTGTGCGGCTGACAGGCTTTGTGATCCGTGCCTCTTTGATGATAGAAGGAATCGGCGCGCTTTGTATGCTCCCGGTTTTCTGCCGGGATTTCGGCGTTTCCGGGATATGGAAAGCCGTTTTTCATTCCGTCTCCGCTTTCTGCAATGCGGGCTTTGATTTAATGGGTACCCTCGACATGCCTTTTGTCTCACTGACCGCATATCGCGCAGACCCGGTTATCAACCTGACGATTTCCGCCCTGATCGTTGTGGGCGGCATCGGCTTCCTGACGTGGGATGACGTGCGGACCAATCGGCTTTGCTTTCATCGCTATCGGCTGCAGAGCAAAGTTATTCTGGCGGCAACAGCGCTCTTAATTTTGCTGCCAACGCTATACTTTTTCTGCTTTGAATTCAAAGGCGGCACACTACGGGAGCGGCTGCTGCTCTCGCTGTTCCAGTCCGTAACGCCCCGCACAGCGGGATTCAATACGGCAGACTATACGTCACTGTCCAGCAGCGGGCGCGGCCTTACCATTCTACTGATGTTCATCGGCGGTTCATCGGGTTCTACGGCGGGCGGCATCAAGACAACAACGGCGGCAGTGCTCGTCGCCAATGCGTTTGCTGTATTCCGCAGGCAGAAAAGCCCCGAAATGTTCGGGCGGCGGATGGAAGAAAAAGCGGTCCATGATGCCGCAGCTATTTTTACACTGTATCTCGTCCTTTCGCTGACGGGAGCGTTTGTCATCAGCACGGTGGAGACGCTGCCGCTGTCCGAATGTCTGTTTGAAACGACCTCGGCCATTGCTACCGTAGGGCTGTCTCTGGGGTTGACACCGCATCTTGGAATCGTCTCACAGGGGATTTTAATTTTCTTGATGTTCATTGGGCGCGTCGGCGGACTGACTATGATTTATGCAGCGCTCTCCGGCAGCAAAAGCAGCGTTGCACGGCTGCCGCAGGAACGCATCACCGTAGGATAAAGAAAGGTACATACCATGAAATCTATTTTACTGATCGGGTTGGGTCGATTTGGCCGCCACATCGCAGAGGAGCTGAACAAGCTCGGCCATGAGGTCATGGCGGTGGACGAAAACGAGGACCGCGTCAACGCCGTTCTGAGCATTGTGACCAACGCCCAAATCGGTGACAGCACCAACGCGGAATTCTTGGAGGCGTTGGGCGTCCGCAATTTTGATGTCTGTATTGTGGCGATCAGCGGAAACTTTCAGAGCTCACTCGAAACCACTTCCCTGCTGAAGGAGCTGGGCGCAAAAATGGTCGTCTCCCGTGCGGAACGGGATGTGCAGGCTAAATTTCTGCTGCGCAACGGTGCGGATGAGGTGCTTTACCCGGAAAAGCAGCTGGCCAAGTGGGCGGCCATCCGCTACGGGTCCGACCATGTGCTGGATTATATCGAGCTGGACTACGACCACGCCATTCTGGAAGTATCTGTGCCGTCCGCGTGGATCGGAAAGACCGTTGGCGACATCAATATCCGCAAGAAATACAGCATCAACATTCTGGGCATCAAGCGCAACGGGATTGCCGACGTCAACATTGACTCGGACACGGTTCTGCCCGGTGACGGCACATTGCTGGTGCTGGGCGAGGGCAAGGCCCTGAGCCGGTGCTTTCATATCTGATCGTTTGCAAGGGAAGTGGTTCATTTGAGAACGGCACTGCTGATTTTGCTGTTTCTGGCCGCAGGACTTTTTCTTGTTTTTATCGGTGTCCAATGTGATGCGTTCTGGCGCAGCGTTCGCCGCGCACAATTTGAGCGGCGTGAAGGCTTCCGGCGCTGGTAATGCCGCCCGAAATATGGTATGATACCCTTCAGAAGGAAGGATTTGCTGTGAATATTAAAAAGCCATCTCCCGATACAATGAAAGAGCAGGCCGTCCGACAGGCAAAGGATCTTTTGATCACGGTGCTGATTCTGACCGCTGCAACCGGCATCGGCAATATTTTCTGGTATTTCTCTTTTACCAAAAATATCATATCGGTGTATATTCTGGGGACATTGCTGACCTCGCTTTTTACCAAAAGCTATTTCTACGGCTTTTTAAGCTCGTTTTCCAGCGTGCTTCTTTTCAATTTTTGCTTTACAGAGCCCCGCCTGACGCTGCACGCATACGAGCGCGGCTACCCTGTCACCTTTGCCATTATGCTGATCGTTTCCATCATTACGGTCACATTGGCGATTCAGAATATCCGCAATGCCGAGGAGAAAGAGCGCGCTGCCGTCCGCGCCAAGAATGAACAGCTGCGCGCCGATTTGCTGCGCACGATTTCCCACGACCTGCGTACCCCGCTGACATCCATTTCCGGCAATGCCTCCAACCTCATCAGCAACTATGAGAAGATGGACGACCCCACCCGCAAGCAAACGTTTCTGGACATCTACGACGACTCTATGTGGCTCATCAATCTGGTGGAGAACATTCTTTCCATCTCCCGCATTGAGGATGGGCGGATGAATCTGTCCATCTCTACAGAGTTAGTAAGTGAAGTGTTTGAAGAAGCCCTGCGCCATACCAACCGGCACAGCGGGCAGCACACGATTACGGTACAGATGGACGATGATCTGCTGCTGGCGCACATGGATGCCAAGCTGGTTGTGCAGGTCCTGATCAATCTGGTGGATAATGCCATCAAATACACGCCTGCCGGGTCGCACATTGTCCTTTCCGCTGCGGCGCAGGGGGAAAGCGCCGTAATTCGGGTAAGCGATGACGGCCCCGGTATTCCCGACGAAGCAAAAGAAAAGGTCTTTGAAATGTTCTCCACCGGGGAAAAACGCATTTCGGACAGCCGCCGCAGCCTTGGGCTGGGACTGGCCTTATGCCGCACGATCATCGCAGCCCACGGCGGCACCATTACACTGTCCGACAATACGCCGCACGGCTGCATCTTTACTTTTACACTGCCCCTTGGGGAGGTTTCTTTGCATGAATAAACCCTTGATTCTGGTTGTGGAGGACGATGCGCCTATCCGCAACCTGATTACCACGACACTGAAAACGCAGGATTACAAGTACATTGCGGCGGCTACTGCGTCCGAAGCACTCCAACAGGCAACGATCCATGCACCGGATGTGATGCTGTTGGATCTTGGTCTGCCTGATCTGGACGGTATCGAGGTGATTCGCCGTATTCGCAGTTGGTCTGCGATGCCCATCATCGTTATCAGTGCCCGCAGCGAGGACAGCGATAAAATCGAAGCCTTGGACAGCGGTGCCGACGACTACCTGACGAAACCGTTCTCGGTAGAGGAACTGCTGGCGCGGCTGCGGGTAACGTTCCGCCGCATCTCGATGCTGCAAAACGCCGCCGGCTGTTCGGTTTTTACCAACGGTGATCTGCAAATTGATTTTGCGGCTGGCTGTGCCACCTTGAAAGGGCAGGAACTGCACCTGACGCCCATCGAGTACAGGCTGCTCTGCGTCATGGCCAAGAATTGCGGCAAAGTGCTGACCCATACTTATATCACCCACGAAGTCTGGGGCAGTTCCTGGGACAATGACGTGGCCTCGCTGCGTGTTTTTATGGCTACGCTGCGCAAAAAGCTGGAATCCGAGCCGGATTCGCCGCAGTATATCCAGACGCATATCGGCATTGGATACAGGATGCTGAAGGTGTAAAGAGATTTAGCCGAAAGAGGTATAATAAAAACTCGCAAAATTGCGGAAAAAAATGCAAGCGACAACGGAAAAGTATGGAATACCACCGCTATCGCCTGAAGCCCCTATCCTTCGCTAAACTTTGATTTAGCGAAGTTGTGTATGGAGGGCTTTTACCCTATCGATTTTGGAATCGCAGCGGTTGCTATAGTCCCCCCCCTAGTGAGCAAGATAAAAGCACTTTCCCTTATTTGCAATGCAAATATAAGGGAAAGTGCTTTTTTGCAAGGGCAAAATTCCGCGTTTAAAGCTGTGCAAGACCTGCCGGGTGCCATTCGTCCCGGATGCCGATGTCGGTACAGACGATCTCACCGCAGAAGGGTGCGGAGCTTGGAGCTGTGTGCAGGGGCTTGCAGCTGTCAAACGTCACAGTCAGGTCTGCGCGGACGGCTCCCTCGGCGGCCTCACCCGTATCGGTGTTGATACCGCTGGGCAGATCGACGGCCAGCACGAATGCGCCGCTTTCCC
>ULTY01020779.1_pt1 | contig 10215 bp, 9 predicted proteins | sample 1958021 | NCBI WGS metagenome assembly ULTY01 (sample SAMEA4835746, study PRJEB28245) | human gut metagenome | biome: gut microbiome; material: fecal sample | place: Denmark | collected 2008 | reverse complement strand
GCCACGGGAGCAGCCGCCACAGGGGCAGCAGCGCGCACGGGCGCAGCGGTCTGCACGCCGCCGACTTCTTCCACATCTACCACATAAGTCTGACCGTTGACCGTAATATTGAAGGTACGCATGATGGGATTTCCTCCTGTCAAAATCGTTCAATTTGTTGTCATGCTGATACGATTTTCAGATGCGTCCGGAAATCGTATCGGGTGCAGCACTGCATCAGAAGCGGCTGTACACCTGTTCTTCGCGGCCAGCCTTCTGCCAGGCGGGCGCATTCTGCACGCGGCGGACGCGGCGCACCGTGAAGGCGCTGCCATCCTCCATCATCATCGCCACAGCGGCGGAAATGACCGCAATCAGCTCGCTGTCATCCGCCACGGGCACTTCTTCCACCACGGGCGCGGCAACCGGCGCGGGAGCGGGCGCTTCCGCCTGCTTCTTTGCCTTCTTGCCGCCCTTGCCGAGGTTCGCGGTGGCATTTTCCATCAGCTTGATCAGACCAATCAGCAGCACCAGACCGAAGAAAACGGTCAGCATGCCGATGAGTGTGACGATCAATCCGAAGCCCAGATTATTCAAAAAGCCCATTTTTTACACGATCCTTTCCTCAATCACAGCGGCAGGTTGCCGTGCTTCTTCGGGGGATTGGATTCGCGCTTGGAGGAGAGCATCTCCAGCGCCGCAATGACATACTTGCGCGTTTCGGCGGGATCAATCACGTCATCGACCATGCCAGCCGCGGCAGCCGCCACGCCGTCCGCCACATCCGCAGCGAACTTCGCTTCCAATTCCGCACGGGACTGGAGCGCCGGCTTCTTGTCCGCCTTCAGGTCGTCGGTGTAGAGCACCTGCACCGCCGCTTCGGGGGTCAGGGCGGAAATCACCGCGCCCGGCCACGCGTAGGTGACGTCAGCGTTGCTCTTGCCGCCCATGGCGACATACGCCTGACCGATGGCGTTGCCGGTGACGATGGACACCTTCGCCGTCGTCGCTTCCGCGTAGGCGTAAAGCAGCTGGGTGGTCGCCTTGATGGTCGCCGCCTGCTCGTCAACCGCCGGGACGGCAACGCCCTTGCTGTTGATGAGGGACACGACCGGCAGGCTGTAGCAGTCGCACAGGCGGATGAAGCGCGCGGCCTTGCTTGCGGACTGCGCCGTCAGCACGCCGTCGTTCTCCTTGCCGTTGCCAACCACCAGACCGACCGGACGGCCGCCCACGCGGGTCAGCGCAACGCGGATTTCCTTACCGTAATCCTTGAAAAGCTCCACATACGCCGTGCCGTCCGCCATGGCAGCCAGCTGGCTCTCCGCGTCCGCCGCGTCCAGCACGGGCAGAATGCGGTTCATGTCGTCAGTATCCACAATCGCGGCATCCTCCGCGTTGCAGCCGGGCAGATAGTCCAGCACCTGCACCGCCAGAGAGATGGCTTCGTCCTCGTCCTTCGCCGTCAGTGCGACGCCGCCCTGCGCAGCCATCGCCTTCGCGCCGCCGACCGCCTTGGCATCCACCGTCTTGCCGGAAATGGCGCTCATGACCTGCGGGCCATAGACCATCAGCTGACCAACGTTTTCGGCTTCAATGGTGATGTCAGCCAGCTGGGCGATCATTGCCGCGCCGCCGACCACCGGGCCCAGCACCAGCGCGATGACCGGCACCACGCCGCTGAGCTTTGCCAGACGGGTGAAAACGGAAGCGTAGGCGTTCATCGCCGCCGCGCCCTCGTCAATGCGCACACCGGCGCTGTCGCACAGGGCAATCACGGGTGCGCCCGTCTTCTGTGCCAGATCCAGCACCTTGACAATCTTCTGCGCCTGCATCTGCCCCATCGCGCCGCCATGGACCGTGAAATCCTGCGCGAACACGTACACAGGGCGATCCTGCACCGTGCCGCTGCCGGTCACGACCCCGGCGTAATCCCCATTGCGGGATACCAGCGCGTCCGTCTCCACGAAAGAGCCGGCGTCCAGCAGCTTCGCCACCCGTTCACGGGCGGTCAGCTTGCCAGCCGCGCGCTGCTTTGCGATTCGTTCCGCGTCTCCCTGCAGGATGCTCTGCTTTTTCGCCAGCACCTGCTTCAGGTTCTGCTCACTCATGTTCAAAACTCCCTCCATGTCATGCCCCTTTCGGGGCGGGAAAAGTTGAGGTTACAATTTAGCCCGACTTTTCTAATTCTACATGTCCCCCCTATTTCCTGCCGCCCGGAAAAATTTTGTGGTTTTTCAGAGGAATCCAGCAGAATTTTTGTGAAAATCGTCCGAACCGTTGAAATTTCGTCAAAAAATGCACCCGGCGGTGTTGACAGAAAGCCGACACTGCGTTCGGGCGCATCAGGGGTTACATTGATTTTGTGGATTTTTGCCGTATTGTTACATGCTGATTTCGGATGGTTATCAGGCTGGATTCTCCCGCTGCTCCCGTCGCCTCTGCGGAGGCGATTCTGTTACTTTCTGGCGCGCCAGAAAGTAACCAAAGAACGCCCAGAGGGGGCTGAAAAGTGAAAGAGCGGGGATTTCAGCCCCCTCTGGACTCCCCCCGCCGCTCATGTTTATTGAGGGAAAGAGCGGCGGTTGGCTGCCCGGTTTGACTTTGCTCCCCCGCTCCCTCTTTTTCCGAAGGAACGTCGGCTGACTGCTGTTTTAGGGTGGATACTCCCCAATTTCCGATACGCTTCCAGAAATCAGCTGCTCACCCCTTCACGTCCTCCTGCACCATCGTGTTCGCCTTGCCGAAGGTCGTTTCCAGCGCCGCGAGAAAGGATTCGTCGCTCTGGTCGGCTTTTTTCTCCTTCACCGCGCCGATCGCCTCAAAGCGGCATTGCATCCCAGATGCCTGCGTCAGCGCCGACGCAATCGCCATGCGCTTCTTCTCCTGATTCATCAGCCCGACGTACAGTTCCTGCCCCATCGGCGCCTGCCAGCGGTAGGTGTCGCCGTCGCACCCGGCGTATTTGCCCATCGTCAGCATGGCGAACGTGCCGGGGTCGGAGCGCTTCAAGATGTTCATGGCCTCCTTCCACGCGTCCGCGTCGGTCTTGCCGGTCGGGGTCATCACTGCAGGCGCGGCGGGTTTGGGCGCTTCCTGCTTCGGCTCGGATGCAGGCTTTGCCGCCTTTTTCGCGGGCTGCGCAGGGGTAAACGCGCCGCTTTGCAGCTTCTCCTGCAAGGCGGTCAGCTGCTTTTCCAGTTCGCTGATGCGGTCGTTGAGCGCCGCCGTATCCGCCTCGCTCGTCCGCAGGCAGCTTTTCAGCGCGGCGTTTTCCAGTACGATTCGCGGCGACGACGCCCAGCGCAAATCCGTTTCCACGCGCATAAACAATTCCAGCATGTTCATCAGCCGCGTCGTGGTGAATTTTTCCGCCTGCTGCGCGTACTCCTGCGCGTCCTCCTGCGTCAGGTCAAGCAGGGCGCTCAGGTCGTCCGGGCTGCACTTGGCAATCAGCAGCGCGCGCAGGTGCTGGCTGACGTCCTTGGCGAACACCATCGGTTCGCGCCCGGCGCGCATCAATTCATCAATCATCCGCATGACGGCGGACGCGTCCTCTTTTTCCAGCGCATCGGCGAAGCGGAACAGGAAGCTGCGGTCGCTCGTGCCCAGCACATTGCGCACGAGGTCTTCCGTCACCTGATTGGAATAGCCCAGGCACATGTCCAGTATCGACAGCGCGTCACGCATTCCGCCCTCTGCGGCGCGGGCGATGAGCATCAGCGCGTTCTCCGACGCTTCCGCCTTCGCGCCCTCCGCCGCCTGACGCAGCCGCCCCGCGATTTGGTGCGCCGGAATCCGCCCGAAGTCGAAGCGCTGGCAGCGGCTGAGAATCGTCGCGGGCAGCTTCTGCGGCTCGGTCGTCGCGAGGATGAAAACGACGTACGCCGGCGGCTCCTCCAGCGTTTTCAGCAAAGCATTAAACGCGGAAGTGGACAGCATGTGCACTTCGTCGATGATGTAGACCTTGTATTTCCCCTGCTGCGGCGGATATTTGACCGTCTCGCGCAGATTGCGGATTTCCTCGACGCCATTGTTGCTCGCCGCGTCGATTTCCATCACGTCCATCGACTCGTCCGCCAGCAGGCGGCGGCAGGATTCACACTGCCCGCATGGGTCGCCGCCCACGGGATGCTCGCAGTTGATGGCGCGCGCGAGGATTTTCGCGGTGGATGTCTTGCCCGTGCCGCGGCTGCCGCAGAAGAGGTACGCATGGGCGACGCGCCCGCTCATCACCTGATTGCGCAGCGTGGAGATGACCGCCTCCTGTGCCACCATGCTGGAAAAGTCTTTGGGTCGCCACTGGCGGTAGAGTGCCTGATATGCCATAATTTCTGTTTTACTCCTTACAGTATGCGATTATTGCAGAGGATTTCGCGTCTGCGGACGCGAGGAGGGGGCTTTCCGCTCGCCCCCTCTACCCCTTCGGCGCCGCCACTTGTTTGGGAAGCTCCAATCATTTCAAATCATTCGCTTAAAGACGATAAATTCTTCCCCGCGCGCGACCAGCACGCCCTGATCGCCTTCCGCCGCCAAGCCGTAGTCCTCGCCCGGCACTTCCATCTCCATCCGCATTCCGTTCACCTTCTGGAAGGTCATATAGTAGATGGTTTTCGGTGCGCCGTCCTCCTGCGTCACCAGCGTGCGCTTGCCGACGACGCTCGCTTCCATGCTGTCAATCGGCGCGCGCGCATCGTCCGCCTCCACATGCACCATGCTCGTGATTTTCGCCACCAGCATCAGCACCAAAATTGCGCCCAGCACCGTGCCCAGCATCGTCAGCACATTCCGCAGCATTTCTGCATCCATCCGTTCTCTCCTCCGTTTGCTTCATCATGGGCATTATACCATAATCGGCGCATATGCACAAGAGTCGCCGGGCAGAAAAGCAGTTTTTTGCGCAAAATAAGCGAACGTGTATTCTGAAATCTGCCCAAATTGCCCCCTGAAAAAAAGTTTGCAATTTTCCCGAAAAAATTTCAAAAAACCCCTTGCATTTTTCCGAGAACTATGCTATAATACTTTCTGTGCTCAGCGCTTCACCGCCTGACACAAAGAGAACAAGCGCTTGGGGCATTAGCACAGTTGGTAGCGCGCGACATTCGCATTGTCGAGGTCAGGAGTTCGAATCTCCTATGCTCCACGGATGGTCAAGGTTGAAAAACCTTGACCTTTTCTTTTACCTATTTTCTGACCGATACACGAAAAGGAGGGCTTCCCCATGTCCGAAGCAGAAACCCGAAAGAAAATTGCGGAACTGGAATCGCAAATCAATGCCCACAAGCAAGCTATTCAAGAGCATTACCAAGCAATTTCAGCATTAGATGTTAAAATCGAGTCGTTGCAACGTCAACGCGGTGAATTGCAAACTTCGCTGGCTCCTTCAAAAGATTATGCTGATTACTATGATGCCATAATTTCTTTTCTTTCCTCTGCAGAACACTGTTGGAATGTGTATATCGACAATGAAACCCCTACTCGCCAGATAATGACAGATATACACTGCGGTCGGACGAAAACCGAAAAAAGGTGAAGTGTCCATTGATTACGCACTCCTTAACTGTCAGATTGTTCTAATTTCTAAAACACAATTGTTCCATATAAATTGTCCCTTCTATCGAATAGAGCCAGCTGGAATTTTTACTGCCACCGAATACAAAAATAACAGCACCGGTGTTTTCAAGATAGCTGTTCCTTCGAGCAAGACTGTTTTGTTAAAAAGCGGCAAGACTGCTCATTTATTTTCAAAGCCTTTTATTTTGCGCGCACAAACCGATGATAGTTCTTACGGAAAGACAAACGATTTTTATTGTGTAGCGTATGTTTGGTAAATAATTCATTTGTTTTTGTATCAACACAAAAGCACCGGACAGAGCCATCGCGCCCCGTCCGGTGCTTTCCTATTTATTCCTCTTCTCCCCCGATGGCTTCCTTCAGCGTCCGCCAGCCCAGCACGGCGCACTTCACGCGCGCGGGCATGTGCGAAATATCCTTCAGCGCCCCGGCTTCCTCCAGCTCGTCGATTTCCTCCGCCGTCGCTTCGCCCTGAATCATCTTGCGGAAGATTTCGCCCAGATGCAGCGCTTCTTCCTTCTTCCGCCCGACAATCATGCCCAGCATAATGTCCGCCGAGGCCTGCGAAATCGCGCAGCCGTCGCCGATGAACGCGCCGTCGGTAATCACGTCGCCGTCCACCTTCAGCTTCAGCGTGATGTCGTCGCCGCAGCTGGGGTTCACGCCTTCCAGCTCAATGTTCGCGTCCGGCAGATCGTGCTTGAACTCCGGGTGGATGTTGTGTTCTGTCAGAATTTCGTTATAAAAGCTCCTGTTTTCCATAGCCCATTCGCTCCCTGATTGTTTTCAGGCTGTCCAGCAGCCGATCCACCTCGTCCGGCGTGTTGTAGAACGCGCAGCTTGCCCGAACCGTCGAGGAATAGCCGAGGTGCTTGAGCAGCGGCTGTGCGCAGTGATGCCCCGCGCGGATGCACACGCCGTCCGCCGCGAGGATTTCGCTCACGTCATGCGGATGCACGCCATCGACCGTGAACGTGACGATGCCGCTGTGTTCCTCAGGAATTTCCGACCCCAGCACATGGATGAACGGCATATCCGCCATCCCCGCCATCATGCGGGCAACCAGCGCCGTTTCGCGCTCGTGCATGGTGTCAAAGCCGACGGACTGCATATAGCGAATCGCCGCGTGCAGCCCGACCGCGCCGGCGGCATTGCCTGTGCCCGCCTCAAACTTGTAGGGCAGCTCGGCATACGTCGCCCCGGTGCGCGTGACGGACTCGATCATCTCCCCGCCGGAGAGGAAGGGCGGCATCTTTTCCAGCAGCCTGCGTTTGCCGTACAGCGCGCCAATGCCCATCGGGCCGAACACCTTATGCCCCGAAAACGCGAGGAAATCCGCGTCCAGCGCCTGCACATCCACGGGGATATGCGGCGTAGACTGCGCGCCGTCCACCACGATGACCGCGCCGACGCGATGCGCCATATCCGCGATTTCGCGAATCGGGTTGACGCGCCCGATGACGTTGGAAACGTGCGTCACGGCAACGATTTTCGTCTTGTCGGTGATGATTTCCGATACCTTGTTCAGGTCGAGCCGTCCATCCATTTCGCAGTCGATGAATTTGAGCGTTGCGCCCGTTTGCCGGCACACCATCTGCCACGGCAGCAGGTTGCTGTGATGCTCCAGGATGGACACCACCACCTCGTCGCCCGCGTGGACGTGAGACAGCCCATAGCTGTACGCCACGAGGTTCAGCGCCTCGGTCGTGTTGCGCGTGAAGATAATCTCCTGACTGCTCTTGGCGTGCAGGAAATCGCGAACCGCCACGCGCGCCTCCTCCACCGCCTCCGTCGCCGCGATGCTCAGCGGATACAGCCCGCGCAGGGGATTCGCGTTCTGCGTCTCATAGAACGTTTTTTCCGCGTCCAGCACGCACTGCGGGCGCTGCGCCGTCGCCGCGTTGTCCAGATACGCCGCTGTTTCCTGCATCAGCAGCGGAAAATCACGCCTGTAATCCGTCGTTTTCATCCATTTCCCCATCCAGTTCGTTCAGTATCGCCGCGCGCGCCGTTTCGCTTTTCACCTGCTGCGCCACGCGGGCAATCGCCGCGCGCGAAAGCAGCTTTTCCGCCGTTTCGCGGTCGATGCCGCGGCTGCCGAAGTAGAAGCGCGTGTCGTCGTCCATTTCGCCGATGGTCGCGCCGTGCGTGCCCTCGACATTCTCCTCCGCGCAGAGGATGACCGGCACGGTCTTGTTCACCGCGTCCTCGCCCAGCATCAGCACCGTTTCCTGTTCGCTGCCGACCGACCCGGACGACCCGCGCTTGAAGTCAATCGTGCCGCGGAAAATCTTCTTCGCCGCGTCATTCAGCGCGCCGGACGCGTTGATTTCGCACTTTGTCTTTTTCCCCCAGTGGTTGACGACGAGGTTCATGTCCAGCGTCTGATTTTTCCGCGCCAGATAGCCGATATTCGCCGCAAACGACGCGTTCTCGCCGTCCAGCCCGATGCCCGTCTGCGCGTACACATCGCCGTGACCCAGCGTCACCTGCCGCAGCACAATCCGCCCGCTGCCGTGGCAGTGCCCGATGACTTCATCATACACCAGCGCGTTTTCGCCCGGCGCGACCAGCTGAGTCAGCTCAATTTCCGCGCCGTCCTCGGCGGTCAGCTCCGTCTGCACATGCAGCTTGCCCGCCGTGCGAAGGGTCTGGAAGAGCGACTTTTTCGCGCCCTTTTCCGCCTGAACGGTCACGCGCTTGCGGGCATACGCCGCGTCCGATGCAATCAGCATATCCGCCTTTTCTGCGGATTCTTCCGGCAGCACGACCGTCGCGCTTTCGTCCCAGTCAATCGTTGCTTCATTCACGCCCAGACGATTCCACGTCCGGCTGGGCAGCTGATTGATGGTCATTTTCTCCATTGATGGATGCTCCTTTCCGCTCAGCCGATGCTGCCCTTCATTTCAAGGCGGATGAGGTTGTTCATCTCCACCGCGTATTCCACCGGCAGTTCCTTGGACACGTTGTCCGCAAAGCCGCTGACAATCAGCGCGCGCGCGTCCTCTTCGCTCATGCCGCGGCTCATCAGGTAGAACACCGCGTCGTTGCTGATGCTGCCGATTTTCGCCTCATGCCCGATGGCGGCGTCGCGCGTGCGGATGTCCATCGCGGGAATCGTGTCCGAGCGGCTCTCGCTGTCGAGCATCAGCGACTGGCAGGATACCGCGCTCTTGGCGTGCTTGGCGCTCTTCTCCACCACCACGCTGGAGCGGAACGTGCTGATGCCGCCGCTCTTGCTGATGGAGCGCGTGTTCATGTACGAACTGGTATTTTTGCCAACGTGCACGACCTTCGCGCCCGTGTCGAGATTCTGCCCCGCGCCTGCGAACGTCACGCCCGTGAACTCCATGCGGGCGCGGTCGCCCTTCAAGATGCTCATCGGATACAGGCAGCCCACATGCGACCCGAACGAGCCGGAAATCCACTCAATCGTGCCATCTTCCTCCACCAGCGCGCGCTTGGTGTTGAGGTTATACATGTTCTTCGACCAGTTTTCGATCGTCGAATAGCGCAGCTTCGCGCCCTTTTTGACGTACAGCTCCACGCAGCCGGCATGGAGGTTCGCCACGTTGTACTTCGGGGCAGAGCAGCCCTCAATAAAGTGCAGGCTTGCGCCCTCGTCCACAATAATCAGCGTATGCTCAAACTGCCCCGCGCCCTTGGCGTTCAGGCGGAAATACGATTGCAGCGGAATGGACACCTGCACGCCCTTGGGGACGTACACAAATGAGCCGCCCGACCAAACCGCGCCGTGCAGCGCCGCAAACTTGTGGTCACGCGGGGTGACGAGCTTCATGAAGTACTTGCGCACCATGTCGGCATATTCGCCGTGCAGCGCGCTCTCCATGTCGGTGTACACCACGCCCTGCGCCGCCACTTCCGCGCGCACGTTGTGGTACACCAGCTCCGAGTCGTACTGCGCGCCCACGCCCGCCAGCGACTTGCGCTCCGCCTGCGGAATGCCCAGCCGCTCAAACGTGTCCTTAATGTCCTGCGGCACGTTCTCCCAGTTGTTCTGCATCTTCGTGTTCGGGCGGACATACGTCGCGATGTGGTCGATATCCAGCCCGTCCAGCGACGGCCCCCAGTCCGGCACGCGCATATTATTGTAGATTTGCAGCGATTCCAGCCGGAACTGCTCCATCCACGCCGGGTCGTTCTTCTCCTTGGACAGCTTCTCGACGATGGCGGGGGTCAAGCCGGCTTCCATGCGGTACGCGTCATGCTCCGCGTCGCGAATATCATAAATGCTGCGGTCAATGTCCGCAACTTGGCTCTTCTCTGTCATGCCGCTCCCCCATCAGCCCTTGAAGCCCTTTTCGTTGATTTCTTCCACCAGCGCCGCGTCGCCTTCGCGCACAATGACGCCGTTTTCCATCACATGCGTGCGGTCAACACGCAGCGCCTCCAGAATGCGCGTGCTGTGGGTGATAATCAGCAGCGAACCGTGCGTCTTTTCGCGGAACAGGCGGACGCCCTCGGACACCGTGCGCACCGCGTCCACGTCCAGACCGGAGTCGGTTTCATCCAGAATGGCGAGCTTGGGTTCGAGCATCAGCATTTGCAGGATTTCCGCCTTCTTCTTTTCGCCGCCGGAGAAGCCGACGTTCAAATCGCGCTCGGCATAGCTTTCGTCCATCGACAAAAGCGCCATCGTTT
>ULTY01020784.1_pt1 | contig 10236 bp, 9 predicted proteins | sample 1958021 | NCBI WGS metagenome assembly ULTY01 (sample SAMEA4835746, study PRJEB28245) | human gut metagenome | biome: gut microbiome; material: fecal sample | place: Denmark | collected 2008 | reverse complement strand
TACATACTTATTAATTTTAACATATTTTAAGCTTATTTGCAACAATACGCTGATTTTGTAATAAAATGCTTATGTCAATTTTATTTATATGTCGAAAAGTTAAGGAAATGTTTATTTTTAGTTATTGAAATGAGAAGGTAAAGTGATATAATTAAGTTAGGAAAATTTTACGTAAAATTTGAAAAAAGGAGTTATACCGATGAATAAAAATGAAATATTATCTTACGTTGACCACACCTTATTGGCGCAAGGCGCAACGTGGGAGGAAATAAAGCAAATTTGCATTGACGGCATAAAATACGGCTGTGCAAGCGTTTGTATTCCGCCGTCATTTGTCAAAGCGGCAAAGGCTTATACCGGCGATAAAATAAAAATATGCACAGTTATAGGCTTTCCAAACGGATATAACACAACCGAAGTCAAATGCTTTGAAGCAAGCGATGCCGTTAAAAACGGTGCAGACGAAATTGATATGGTAATTAACATCGGTTTTTTAAAGGACAAAAAATATGATGAATTGCTAAATGAAATAAATGAGATTAAAAAAGCGTGTGACGGCAGGCTTTTAAAAGTGATTATTGAAACCTGTTTATTAAGCGACGACGAAAAAATCAAAATGTGCGAAATAGTTTCACAATCGAATGCGGATTTCATCAAAACATCAACGGGATTTTCCACGACAGGCGCAACCTTTGATGATATAAAGCTTATGAAAGAGCATATTAACAGCAAAAAAATAAAGGCTGCAGGCGGAATAAAATCATTTAGCGACGGTGAAAAGTTTATTTCATTAGGCGCTGACAGGCTCGGCACAAGCAGACTTGTTAAAATTATGAAAGAAGGATAACAATGCGTGGTTTTATAGTTGTACTTGACTCTTTTGGCGTAGGTGCTGCTCCCGACGCAACAGCTTTTGGGGACGAAGGCGCAAGCACTATAAAAACAATATCAAAATCCGTTTATTTTAATGCACCGAATATGAAAAAAATGGGGCTTCTTGCTATTGACGGAGTTGGGCTTGACAGTTTGGAAAAGCACAACGCATCATACGGCAGGCTTAGAGAACTTTCAATCGGCAAGGACACCACAACAGGTCATTGGGAAATGGCAGGTATAGTTTCAAAAAAGGCTTTGCCTACATTTCCAAACGGCTTTCCGAGTGAGGTTATTGATGAATTTGAAAAGCAATGCGGCAGAAAAGTTATTGTAAACAAGCCGTATTCCGGCACTCAGGTAATCAAAGATTACGGCGACGAGCATATCAAAACAGGCGCTTTAATTGTTTACACCTCGGCTGACAGTGTATTTCAAATTGCGGCTTGCGAGGATATAGTAAGCGATGAGGAATTATATAATTATTGCAAAATTGCAAGAAAAATACTCGTTGGCAAATACGCAGTAGGCAGAGTTATTGCACGGCCGTTTATCAAGGATAAAAACGGCAATTTTATCAGAACTGCGAGACGTCATGATTTTTCACTCGAACCACCGGGTGACACGCTGCTTGACGTACTGAAAAGGCACGGCAAGGATACCATTGCAGTGGGCAAGATTTACGACATTTTTGCGCACAGAGGAATGAGCGAGCATTATTTCACAACAGGTAATACGCAGGGCATTGCAAAAACACTTGAAATTTCAAAAAGAGATTTCGACGGTCTTTGCTATACAAATCTTGTTGACTGCGATATGCTTTACGGCCACAGAAGAGATATTGACGGCTACGCAAGAGCCATAAGCGAATTTGACGAATACTTACCTGAGCTTTGCGCAAATCTTAATGATGATGACTTTTTAATGATAACGGCAGACCACGGCTGTGACCCCGGATATAAAGGAACTGACCACACAAGGGAATATGTGCCGCTTATCATATATTCAAAATCGCTCAAAAACATAAATTTAAAAACCGTTGACGGCTTCGGCGTTGTTTGCAACACGGCACTTTCGCTTTTCGGCATTAACGAACAGCTTGAAGGCGAAAATGTAATAGATTTAATAAAGTAAAAGGGTAAGAATATGGAAAACAGAGAATTAATGTATCTTGCAGAAAATGCAAAGCAAAAAAGCTATTCCCCTTATTCAAAATTTAAAGTCGGTGCGGCTCTTTTAACCAAAGACGGCAAAATATATGTAGGTGCAAATATTGAAAATTCATCATATCCATTAACTGTATGCGCCGAGAGAGTGGCTTTTTTCAAAGCAATAAGCGAGGGCAAAAAGGAATTTGAAAAAATCGCAATTTCAGGTTCAAGTGATGACTTTTGCTTTCCCTGCGGTGCTTGCAGGCAGGTTATGAGCGAATTTTGCGGCAAGGATTTTGTGATTATATTAGAAAACGGGAAAGAAATTAAGAGTTTTACTTTAGGCGAGCTTCTCCCCTATTCATTCAAATTAGACAAATAAAGAAGGCGTTACATTATGCGAATGGCAGATATTATTGAGCATAAAAAGCAAGGCTTGGAGCTTACAAAAGAGGAAATTGATTTTTTTGTAAAAGAATATACAAACGGCGATATCCCCGATTATCAGGCATCGGCTCTTGCAATGGCAATATATTTTAACAAAATGACAAATGAGGAAACTGCCGCACTTACACTTGCAATGGCGAAAAGCGGCGATATGCTTGATTTAAGCGAATTTAGAAACTCGACTGTTGACAAACATTCCTCCGGCGGAGTGGGCGACAAAACTACTCTTGTTGTTGCGCCGATTGCAGCAGCGGCAGGCTGTACTGTTGCAAAAATGAGCGGCAGAGGCTTAGGCTTCACTGGCGGCACGATTGATAAACTTGAGGCTATCCCCGGTTTTTGCACCGCTATGAGTCCTGAAAATTTCAAAAAACAGGCAAGGGATATAGGCTTAGTCGTTGCAGGTCAAACAGGCAATATGGCGCCGTGTGACAAAAAATTATACGCTTTGAGGGACGTTACTGCCACGGTTGACTGTATGCCGCTGATTGCATCGTCAATTATGAGCAAAAAGCTTGCCGCAGGGGCTAAAAATATAATTCTTGACGTTAAATGCGGCGAAGGTGCGTTTATGAAAGATATTCAAAGTGCAACGCTTCTTGCAAGCGAAATGGTAAGCATAGGCAGGCATTGCGACAGAAATGTAAAAGCGCTTATCACCGATATGAGTTCACCTTTAGGCTATGCAGTCGGCAACAGCTTAGAAGTGGCGGAAGCGGTAAAAATACTTAAAGGCGAAAATATTTTGCATTTAACCGAACTTTGCATAGCACTTGCTGCAAATATGATAAGTCTTACCAAAGAAATTGATTTAAAAGAGGCTGAAATCATTGCAAAAGAAATGATTAATTCAGGCAAGGCACTTGACAAGCTGAAGCAAATGGTTAAATCTCAGGGCGGCGACGTGGGCTATATTGAAGATGAAAATAAATTCGGATTTGATAAATATAAAGCTGAAATTAAGGCGGAAAAGCAAGGCTATATTTCAAAAATCGACGCTCAAAAAATCGGCAATGTTTGTGTTATCTTAGGCGCAGGCAGAAACGTGAAAACGGACAATATCGACCCACTGGCAGGAATACTTTTCAAGTGTCAAAAAGGTGATTACATAAACAAAAACGATACTGTTATGACACTTTATTCTAATGATGAAAAAAAACTGAAAAATGCAACGTCGCTTATATTAAATTCATTTGAGATAAGCGATATTAAGCCAAATGACAGCAATATAATTTTAAAACAGTTTTAGAAAAAGGGGGTAAATTTATGAAACTGTATTTTGTAGGCGCAGCACACGAGGTGACAGGTTCTTGCACCATTCTTTATGCCTGCGGCAAAAAAATAATGATAGACTGCGGTATGGAGCAGGGCGAAAATGTTTACGAAAATGTTGAACTTCCCGTATCGCCTAATGACATTGACGCTATGCTTTTAACCCATGCTCATATTGACCACTCAGGTCATATTCCTTATGTATCGGCTAACGGCTTTTCTGCGCCGATTTATACAACAAGTGCGACTGACAGACTTTGCCGAATTATGCTTATGGACTCGGCGCACATTCAGGAATTTGAGGCAGAATGGAAGAACAGAAAAAACAAGCGCAGCGGTAAAGAGCCGATTGAGCCGCTTTATACCACGCAAGACGTACAAAATGCGCTCAAATATTTTACTCCGTGCGAATATGACGAGAGCTACCAAATTTTTGACGGAATAGAAATTAAATTTATTGATGCAGGTCATCTTTTGGGCAGTGCGTCAATAGAAATTAAAGTGACGGAAAACGGAATTACAAAAACCATTCTTTTTTCCGGAGATATAGGAAATATCAACCGACCGCTTATAAAAAATCCTCAAAAACCGCCCGTAGAAAAGGCAGATTACGTCATTATCGAATCCACCTACGGCAACAGGCTTCACGGCGACAGACCCGATTATGTTTTGCAGCTTACAGGAATTATTCAATCCACCCTTGACCGTGGCGGAAACGTTATTATTCCTTCATTTGCAGTCGGCAGAACACAGGAACTTCTTTATTTAATAAGAATAATCAAAGAAAAGGGGCTTATTAAAAATCATGCAAACTTTCCTGTTTGGGTGGACAGTCCGCTGGCTGTTGAGGCAACGGAAATTTATGACGATAAAAATTTAAGAAGATATTTTGACGCCGACACGCTTGAACTTATCAACAACGGCATTAATCCTATTAAATTTGACAATCTTAAGCTTGCCGTAACAAGCGACGAATCAAGAATGATAAACGACGACCCGACACCGAAAATCATCCTATCTGCAAGCGGAATGTGCGAAGCAGGACGAATCAGGCACCATTTAAAGCATAATTTATGGCGAGAGGAATGTACTGTTTTATTCGTAGGATATCAAGCCGAAGGAACACTTGGCAGAAAGATTATTGAAGGTGCCAATAAGGTTAATCTTTTCGGCGAAGAAGTGCAAATCAACGCAAATATTGAAAAAATGCAGGGCATAAGCGGCCACGCAGACAAAAATATGCTCCTTTCCTGGCTTGCAAGCATACCGCAAAAGCCAAAGGTTGTTTTTGTAAATCACGGTCACGATACCGTTTGCGACGAATTTGCAAAATCAATTGAAAACGAGCTTGAAATATCGGCTCTTGCACCTTACTCCGGCGATGGCTTTGAGCTTGGCGACGTTGTAAGGCAAGTTGATATCGGACCTCGCAAGCTTTATGACAAAAAGCTGCATAAAATTGAGCGCAATAATACGGTTTATGACAGGCTTTACCTTGCAGGTCAAAATCTTATGTCTGTTATTGAAGCTTCGAGGGGATGTCCTAACAAGGAATTGGGCAAGTTGACTGACCAAATTACAGCCTTAATCGAAAAATATAAACAAGACTGACGGTGAAACTATGGTAATATATACAAGCAAAATAAATGAAAAACTAAAAAACACAGATGATTTTTTACTGTCGAGCGAAAATAAAATATTAAACCAAATAGACGAATGTGCAAAAAGGATTTTACCGCTTCAAGACACAAGACCTATAATTTTAATATCCGGCCCGTCAGGAAGCAGCAAAACAACAACGGCAATTAAGCTTGCAAAGGCATTGAGAAAAAACGGTGCCGATGTTTGCTACATATCTATGGATAAATATTTTAAAAACTTTACCGATGAGGAGCGTGCGCTTAAAAAGCTAAATAAAATTGACCTTGAAGCGCCCGACAGAGTAGACGCTGAATATCTAAACAAAGATATTGATACGCTTTTAAACGGCGGCGAAATTTATTTGCCTAATTATGATTTTTTAACGAATACAAGAACTCTAAGCAACACAAAGCTTTCAAGAAACGGCGGATTCGTTATAATTGAGGGAATACACGCTCTCAACCCTGTTATTATGGGCGAAAACGATGATGTAACAAACAGAATTTACGTAAGCGTAAGAACAAGGGTTATAGATTCAAACGGTGATAAGCTGCACCCGTGCAAAATCAGGCTTTGCCGCAGAATGATTAGGGATAAGCTTTACAGAGGGCGCACCTATGAAGAAACTATACGTCTTTTCCCAAAAGTTCAACGAGGCGAAAACCAATTTATTATGCCGTATAAAAACAGGTCGCATTTCAACATAGATACATTTATTGAATACGAGCCTTGCGTGTATAAAAATTATCTTTATAATGATTTAAGCGCTCTTTCGCAAAAATTCTGTGATATTAAGGACATTGTTAATGCACTTGATGAGGTAGAGCCGCTTGACGATAAAATGATACCAAGCGACGCATTTGAGCGTGAATTTATCGGTAACAGCTCCCTTTCCTACTAATTTTACTTTAAGTTCACAAATGCCCCTTTCAAATATGATACGATATCATAAGAAAGGGGTATTTTTATGAAAAACAAAATCATCAGGATACTGTTATCTGTTCTTTTTGTAATAATATTTTTGCTTTATATAGGGCCTGTTATCACCGTAGGTGAATACAATTTAGGCATAATCGCAGGCTTGGGCTTTGATTTTATACTGCTGATTTATATTATATTTTTCAATAAAATCAATTTGCTTATAAAAAGTATAAATAAGAAAAAAGTCGGCAAAATCGCATTGAAAATAATATCTTTTGTTCTTTTTATATGCATAATTATTGGCGGCACCACATTTCATAATGTCTTGTCCAAAAGCTTTAAAAGCGAAGAAAAAAGTGACGTTGCGATAGTTTTAGGCTGCGTTGTAAACGGTGATAAACCCGGAATATTTTTAAAAGGCAGAATTAATGCCGCTTATAAATATCTTAATGAAAACCCAAATGCAATTGCAATTTTAAGCGGTGGGCAGGGAAACGGCGAAAACATCAGCGAAGCGAAGTGTATGTTTAATTCCCTTACCGAAATGGGAATAGACAAAAGCAGACTTTTGATTGAAGATAAATCAACCTCAACAAGAGAAAACTTTAAATATTCAAAAGAAATTATTGAAAAAAACGAAATAAAATCAAAGAAAATCACAATTATTACTAATGATTTTCACGAATGCAGGGCAAGTGAGTTTGCAAAGCAAAACGGCTTTAAGCCGCTTAGATATCCGAGTAAAACCCCTTGGAACGGATATATGCCGTTTGCCACAAGAGAAATTTTTGCAATTATATATCAAATATATTTGGCAAGATAAAGAAAAAGACGTTAGAGAAACTAAAAACTCTAACGTCTTATTTTTATTTTACCATTCCTTTTTTAAACATTACAAATGCGCCTAAAACAGATACAACTACGCCGATAGGAATTAAAACTCCGGTTCCAAGCGTGCCATTAAAAATCAAAATAAATGACAAAACGGCAATGGGAAGAATTGATATTTTCCAATGCTTTGCAAGATACGAGGCGCAAAGAGAACCGAAAAGTGCAGGAGTAACTTGTTGAAATGCAGGAGCAAAAACGGAATCCGGATCGGTTATATTATGCAAAATAGGGAAAAACGCAATCACGCAAACGGCAATAATAAGAGTAGTTACAATGGAAGATACAGCTATCGAAATTGTCGATATAACCTCACCTTCCTCGCTTGAAGGCTCAACTTCGGCACTTTCCATTGCACTTAAAGCAACCGGCAATTTCAAATTGGTTATATTGCCTGTAACAAAACCGAGATAAGTGCCGCCCGTACCTAAAAGCGGAGAATAAGTCAGCACCTCAAGAACTGCCGTTGGATAAAATACAAGCGCAACGGTCGAAAGTCCCTTTGCAATCATATTGATTTTGGGAGATACACCGAGATGAACACATATAAGCGCCGGAACACTAATAAACAAGCAGAGGGTAACCAACATCCAAATTTTACCGTATGTATGAGTTTTATTAATATATTTGCCGTTCATACTATCCCCTCCATTCCAAAAATGCAACATCGGCAGGCAAAATTTGCGCCATAATCATTACAATTGCCATAGCGCCAATCATTGCAAACGGCATTGCAAAGCTTTCAAGCCATTTTAACTTTTCAAGGCCTGCAAGCTTTTGCATAATAAGCATCAAAATTACAGATGAAATCAGTGCCGTAATTGACAATATTCCTGCACCGTCGCCTATAATATGAGCGTCGCCCTTACCTGCGATTGCCCTTGCAACAAAAGCGGAAATAAGGCCGATAAACGCTGCAGCACTAAGCACGCTTGAAAGAGCGCTGTTTTTAGATACCGCCTTGTTCATCTTACTTTGCACTTTTTTGAGAAAAATCGGAACAAGGATAAGCGGCATAATTGAACCGAGAGTCATAACCCACGCAACCGTTGCAAAAACTTCTTTGTTTTCAATCGGTTGGGATATTCCGCCCGCAAGACCGAAAGCCTCAACTGCATTGGTGGCTGCCGTGACCTCATAAGAAATATTACCTATTACCGTCAGTCTTATCCACGGCAATACATAGCCAAGCCCTGCCGACAAAGTAAGCACAGTTGCCACAATACCTATGGCAGGCGCAACAGTGAAAAGTGATGACGAAACGATTGTATTCTTAATTGTTTGATTTGCTATTCCAAGTTCCTTAGCCCTTTTTACTGCACGCACAAGAAAGAAAAGTGCTTGTGCGACAACAAAGAAAACAACGCAAAGAGCAATAGCCACCATAAAAGAATCCTCTTTGAAATTCATATCATTACTCCTTTGTCATAATTCTTATATATCGCTTGAAAAATGCCACGCCCTGAGTAAGCTGCTCAACAGGAATACGCTCGTTTGTTGAATGTGTAGTAAGCAAAAGTTCTGTATCGACCGTAAACGGAGCAAAACGGTAAATATTTTCACAAACGTTTTCATAGTTATATGCGTCTGTACCGCCCATAACAAGATAAGGCGCAACGATATTTTTTTCGTCAAGAGAAACTGAAAGCGTTGAAAGCGTTTTAAAGGCTCTTGTATCGGTAGGCGAAACAATACTCGGTTCCTTGCCCTTGATAAATTCTATTTCAACATTTTCACCGCCCATATATTTTTCAATATGACGTCTTACGTCCTCTATTGTTTCACCGGGCATAATTCTAAAATTGACCGTAACGCTTGCTTTTTGCGGAAGAACATTTGCCGCCGGTGAGGCAGAACTCATTGTAACCGCCGTTGTTGTGCGCACAAATGAAGCGGCAGGCGGAATTTTTTTCATAACAGCAAGCAAAACAGGCTTTAAAAGCCAAAGATTGCAAAACACAACTCTGCCGATATATGACGTTCTTTTGCCTATCTGTGTAAAAAGATTATATACAAACGGCAAAATTCTCGCCTTAAACTGATGATTTTCAAGCGCTTCAACCTTTTTTGAGAGAATACCGAGAGCCGTATGCTTAGGCGGCTGAGAAGAATGACCTCCCTTAGCCTTAACTGTAATTTTAAAATCGGCATATCCTTTTTCAGCAATACCGATACCTGTCAAATTAGCGTCAAGTATGCCCTTAACCTTAGCCGGAAGCATTGCTCCGCCCTCGTCAACAACACTGTCAAGGCGAACGCCACGGCTTTCAAGAGTTTTTGCAAGCTCTCTTGCGCCGTTATTTGAACCGGATACAATTTCCTCATTATGACCCAAGCACAAATACACGCTTCTTTTTGGCTGATATCCCTCTTCAAGCAGTGTTTCAACACTTTCCAAAAGGCATATAAGATGATTTTTCATATCAAGAGCACCTCTGCCCCAGATAAATTCACCGTCGTTTACACCGTCAAAAGCAGGGTGCACCCAATCTTTTTCCGTTCCCTCGCTGACGGGCACAACGTCTTGATGAGCCAAAAAAGCAATAGGGTCAAGGGAACTGTCACTTCCCTGCCAAAAATAAAGCAAACTTGCTTTTGACACATCTTCAACGCTCAAATTTTCATAAATGAGAGGGAACGACTTTTTCAGAAATTCGTGAAATCTGTCAAATTCTGCCCAATCGGTTTCTTCCTCGTTTTCGTGAGATATCGTTTTAATCCTTATTGCATCGCATAAATGCTCCTCTACACGTTTTGAATTAACGTTTTCTTCTTCAAAAACCTCTCTCTTTACAGGCTTTGCCTTAAAGAAAATCGCTCTTATCAGCGTAAGCACAATAAATGCAGCAAGCAAGATAAGAATAACATAAAGCACTTTCACACTATTACCCCCTAAATATAAAAAAGAATATAAAAATGCTGATTATATTATATATCATTTGCCCCAATATGAAAACCCCTTAAAATAAAAATAGACAAAAATAAAGGACTTGTAAAAATACAAGTCCTTTCAGCGTGTAGAAAAAAGTCCAATTACAAATTT
>ULTY01030922.1_pt1 | contig 10314 bp, 10 predicted proteins | sample 1958021 | NCBI WGS metagenome assembly ULTY01 (sample SAMEA4835746, study PRJEB28245) | human gut metagenome | biome: gut microbiome; material: fecal sample | place: Denmark | collected 2008 | reverse complement strand
CCCTGGGTGTATCAGAAAATTGTCCTGGGTCCGTGGACCGGTGTGTAAATGCTGTGGCAAGGAGATCATAAGCGAGACCGCAGAATACTGTTCTGACTGCGCAATTCATCCAAGATCTTTTTCCAATGGGATGGCGCTGCTTAACTATAATGAAATTTCAGCACCGTCCCTGGCAAAGATCAAGTATCACAACCATCGGGAATATCTGGATTTTTATGCAGAGGCTGCATATAGAAAGTATGCTGCCAGGATCGCCCGCTTATCACCGGATCTTATCATTCCGGTGCCGGTACACAAAAGCCGCATGAAAAAAAGAGGCTTTAATCAGGCAGAAGAATTTGGAAAACGTCTGTCCCATTATCTGGAAATTCCAATGAATTCCAGTTTGCTGATCCGGTCAAAAAAGACGGTACCCCAGAAAGATTTAGGACCTGCCCTGCGCCTTAAAAATCTGGAACAGGCATTTAGCTGCAGAAAACTGCCGTACAGAATGAAAAAAGTTCTCCTTATTGATGATATTTACACAACTGGAAGTACTGCAGAAGCCTGCTCAAGGGCTTTGAAAAAAGCCGGAGCAGAGCAGGTTTTTCTTCTTGTGATCGCCACCAGCTCCAATCGATGACAAAAATCTTGTATAAAATGATAAAAATCATTAAAAACTATAGAAAAGACCTTTTATACCTCTTGACGTCAGGAATATTTTTATGTTATAGTATACGGGCGAATGGAAGATAGGTCTTTTTTTTATGCTTAAAATTAAGACCGAGAAGCAAATTGAATTACGATAATTTAATGGAGGTGGAAGTCGTGCGCACAAAAATCACACTGGCATGTACAGAATGCAAGCAGCGTAACTACAACATGACTAAGGATAAGAAAACTCATCCTGACCGCATGGAGACTAAGAAGTACTGCAGATTCTGCAAGAGACATACGTTACACAAGGAAACAAAGTAATCCTGATCAGTAAAGGACGTGAAGTTATGGAAGAAAATACAGTGAATACTGTAGAAACCACGGAAAAAGCGGCCAAGACTGACCAGAAGACGGCTAAGAAGGAGAAAAAGCCTAGCTTTTTCAAAGGCCTGAAGACAGAGTACAAGAAGATCGTCTTTGCTGATAAGGAAACTGTAGCAAAACAGACTGTTGCAGTTGTAGCCATGTCCGTTTTCATCGGCGCTCTGATCGGTGTACTGGATATGATTATGAAATTCGGTTTAAGCTTTATTCTTTAATTTCAAAGGCGAGGGTGATTGTATGTCAGAAGCACATTGGTATGTAGTCCATACCTACTCAGGTTATGAAAACAAAGTCAAGGTCGACATTGAGAAGACAATTGAAAACAGAAACCTTCAGGATCAGATCCTTGAGGTATCCGTGCCCATGCTTCCTGTTGTAGAACTGAAGAATGGCGTGGAGAAAAAAGCCGACAAGAAAATGTTTCCGGGTTATGTGCTGATCAACATGGTCATGAACGATGACACATGGTACGTAGTACGCAACACCCGAGGCGTTACAGGCTTTGTTGGTCCGGGCTCTAAACCAGTTCCTCTGACAGAAGAAGAAATGGCAAGCCTCGGATTTATGAAGGAAGACGTCTTAGTCGACTTTACATTGGGAGATATGGTAACAGTTATCTCCGGTGCATGGAAAGATACAGTTGGTGCTATTAAGGCGATCAACGAAAGTAAACAGACCATCACTATCAATGTAGAAATGTTCGGTCGTGAAACACCGGTCGAACTGGGATTTGCAGAAGTAAAGAAAATGTAAAATGGATCAGCTTTTGCGCAGCAGAAGCTGGTGGGAGGGACATTCCCGACAATACCACATAATTTTAGGAGGTGCCTAAGATGGCAAAGAAAGTAACAGGATATATCAAATTACAGATTCCAGCAGGCAAGGCTACACCAGCACCACCAGTTGGACCAGCTCTTGGTCAGCACGGTGTAAACATCGTACAGTTTACCAAAGAGTTCAACGCTAGAACAGCAGACCAGGGAGATATGATCATCCCTGTAGTTATTACCGTATATGCGGACAGAAGCTTCAGCTTCATCACCAAGACCCCGCCAGCAGCAGTTCTGATCAAGAAGGCTTGCGGTTTAAAGAGCGGTTCAGGTGTTCCTAACAAGACTAAGGTAGCTGTATTAAAGAAGGCTGACCTGCAGAAGATCGCAGAGACCAAGATGCCAGACTTAAACGCTGCTAGCCTTGAGGCTGCTATGAGCATGGTAGCTGGTACTGCAAGAAGTATGGGCGTTACCATCGAAGAGTAATTAATACCGTATATATGAACGTGGGAGGGAGATTCCCCCGTCAATACCACTAGGAGGTTATTTTATAATGAAAACAGGAAAAAGATATGCAGAGGCTATGAAGAACGTAGACCGTGCTGCACTTTACGACGTAGCAGATGCAATCTCTATCGTTAAGAAGAACGCTTCTGCAAAATTTGACGAGACTGTAGAACTTCATATCAGAACAGGATGTGACGGACGTCACGCTGATCAGCAGATCCGTGGAGCTGTTGTTCTTCCTCACGGAACAGGTAAGACTGTTCGTATCTTAGTATTCGCTAAGGGTGCAAAGGCAGACGAGGCACAGGCAGCTGGCGCAGATTTCGTAGGCGCTGAGGAACTGATCCCAAGAATCCAGAACGAAGGATGGCTGGATTTCGACGTTGTTGTTGCTACTCCTGACATGATGGGCGTTGTTGGTCGTCTGGGTCGTGTACTTGGACCTAAGGGCTTAATGCCAAACCCAAAGGCTGGTACCGTAACCATGGACGTAACCAAGGCTATCAAGGAAATCAAAGCTGGTAAGATTGAGTACAGACTTGACAAGACAAACATTATCCACGTGCCAGTAGGAAAAGCTTCCTTCACCGAGGAGCAGTTAGCGGACAACTTCCAGACGCTTATGGACGCTATCTTAAAGGCTAAGCCAAGCACCGTTAAGGGCGCATACTTCAAGAGCGTAGCTCTTACATCCACCATGGGCCCAGGCGTTAAGCTGAACGTAGCTAAGCTTGCAAACTAATCAGGTGTCCTGAATAGAAAATGAGGCTGCAGAGAATTTTGGTTCTCTGTGGCCTTTTTGCTTTCGTGTTCTCCCGTCCATGACGGGAGATGAAAAAAGTTAAAAAAATACAATTTGTTGCAAAAATCTCTTGACATTCATGCACAGATATGTTATTTTATTATGCGTGTTGAATGCCCTGAGACAGCAGGTACCGTAAGGTGTAAGCTTAAAACGCCTGCCGAGGAACATACAAAGCTCTAATGAGATTTTGCATACCTCTCTGTCATTGCGGCAGGGAGGTTTTTTTATAAGATCGTTTCCTTGCTATGACGGTTTTCAATACGAAATAATATAAGGAGGTAAACCATTCATGGCAAAAGTTGAATTAAAGCAGCCAGTAGTAGACGAGATCAAGGCAATGCTGGACGGCGCTGTAGGTGCAGTTGTTGTTGATTACCGTGGTCTGACTGTAGAGCAGGATACAAAACTGCGTAAACAGTTAAGAGAAGCTGGAGTTTCTTATAAGGTATATAAGAACACTCTGATCAAGCGTGCAGCAGAAGGAACCGAGTTCGCAGCTCTGGATCCACATCTGGAAGGACCTACAGCATTAGCTGTATCTAAGGATGATGCTACAGCACCAGCTAGAATTCTGGCTGAATTCGCTAAGACCGCTCCTAAGCTGGAACTGAAGGCTTCTGTAGTTGAAGGAACCTACTATGATCAGGCTGGAACCCAGGTTATCGCAACCATTCCATCCAGAGAAGTTCTTCTTGGAAAGCTGCTTGGAAGCATCCAGTCCCCAATCACCAACCTGGCTCGCGTACTCAATCAGATCGCAGAGAAAAATGGTGGTGCAGCAGAGGCTTAATCTGCAAAATGAATTTGTGGCTCTTTTATCCGCATAGTCCGGAAAAAGCAGCCTGAAACACAGATCCTATCGAAAAATAAATTTTAAACAGGAGGAAATTAAAATGGCAAAGTTAACAACCGCTGAGTTTATCGAAGCTATCAAGGAATTATCCGTATTAGAACTGAACGATTTAGTAAAGGCATGTGAGGAAGAGTTTGGCGTATCTGCAGCAGCAGGCGTTGTAGTTGCAGCAGCAGGTGCTGGCGCAGCAGCAGCTGAAGAGAAGACCGAATTCGACGTTGAGCTGACCGAAGTTGGACCAAACAAGGTTAAGGTTATCAAGGTTGTTCGTGAAGCTACCGGTTTAGGCCTGAAGGAAGCTAAGGACGTAGTTGATGGCGCACCAAAGGTATTAAAGCAGGGCGCATCCAAGGAAGAAGCAAACGATATCAAGGCAAAGTTAGAGGCAGAAGGAGCAAAGGTTACCCTGAAGTAATCAAAGCTTACTGTACAGACTTATATTTAGATATGAGCGCTTTTCAGAACCCACAGTACTGTGAAAACAGACTGTGGGTTCTTTTTTTCTTTTACACAGTTATTTCAAAATAGCTGTTTGTGATGTCATTTACCTTATATTCTTTTTATATTTGTAAGTACTTCCAAAAGTACAATAATATGGTTGCATATTTCGAAAAAATAGTATATATTAGTTGAGGCTCGATGAGCTGATAAGTAAAAAAGATAAATATAAAAGTGTACAACATACTATTGGAAAAAGACCCCAGGCCAAGGAGCAAACGACTAATCATAAGGCAGCTCCTCTACCTGGGGTCTTTTTAGGGGAAGAGAGTATTTTATATACGGGAAAAAACATCCGGCGCTGTTGCGCATCGGGTGTTTTTTCTTGTTATGCGTATTTATAATAGGAAGAAACAGGTTCGGATCCAGGATGAAGCCTTTAAGGATAAAACACGTTACATGTACAGATATAAATACAAAAACAGCATAAAACTGTACTTTTGTAATAATTACGTAAGAAAAATCACAGGTAAAAGTTATGGCTTTTTTTCGGAAATTATAATATACTATGAACTGTGATGGAGAGGTTATTCATCCGGGACAAATTATCAATATTCTCCAGAAAAAGGAGAAAATGCAAAAAATGCAAAAAAACTATTGATAATTTTCCTTATCAGAAGTATAATCTACTCGTAATGCAATAAGGAATTTCAAAAAGTATTTCAAAAATCAAAGGAGAGTGCATTCATTATGAAGAAGCAGACAAAATTAGTTGCTGTATTATCAACAGCAGCACTGCTTGCTATCGGTGCATCTATGACATCTTTCGCAGCTACAGGCTGGGCAGAAGAAGATGGAACATGGGTATACTATGATAGAAACGGTGACAAAGTAACAGATAAGTGGGCTAAGTCCGGTAACAACTGGTATTACTTAGACAGCAACGGTGAGATGGCTGTAGATCAGCTGATCGAAGACGGTGACAACTACTACTATGTTGACGTAAACGGCGTTATGGCAGCTAACCAGTGGGTAGCTATTGATAACGAAGATGTTGGCGATGATGATGAGCCAGAGCATTACTGGTACTACTTCCAGGCTAACGGCAAGGCTTTAAAGCAGGGTGACTCTGATACCGTTTCCTTAAAGACTGTAAATGGTAAGAAGTACGCATTCGATGATGAAGGCAAGATGCTGTACGGTTGGGTTTCTTCCGATAACGCTGAGCGTATCGACAATACCGATGATGACGCATTCAAAGATGGCGTTTACTACTTCGGTGGTGAAGATGACGGTGCTATGACTACTGGTTGGTTACTGATCGACGTTTCTTACGACGAAGCAACTAATGATGATTACAAGTACACCGCTCCAACATTCAATGATGATGATGATCAGACTCGTTGGTTCTACTTCAAGTCCAACGGTAAGAAGATCTATGCTGATAACGGTGAGAGAACCAAAGATAAAACTATCAACGGTAAGAAGTACGCATTCGATGAGTACGGTGCAATGGTAGCTGAGTGGTCTCTGGATGAAGACGATGAGAAGAAGGCTTCTGATACTGAAGCCCAGGAAGCAGCTTCTACTGCAAGCACCTCCGAAGCTTGGGAAGGCAACGGCAAGTATGCTAAGTATACTCAGGCATGGAAGTACTACAACAGCGTAGAAGACGGTTCCCGTGTAAGCAAGGGCTGGTTCAAGGTTGTTCCTGCTGAAATGCTGAACAAAGAGAAATATGATGATGACGAAGAGTCCTGGTACTATGCAGATGGTTCCGGTAACCTGTACGCAGGTGAATTCAAGACCATCAAAGGCAAGAAGTACGCATTCCGTGACGATGGCCGTATGTTAACCGGTCTTAAGTTCATCAAAGAAGGCGATGAAGACTTCGCTGACGTTAAGGCTGATGATGATGATAACAGACCATTCGATAACGAAGACGATTTCTTTGACAACGCAATTGAATTCTATGAGCCAAACGGTTACAAGTGCTACTACTTCGGTGGCGACGATGACGGTGCTATGAGAACCGGAAAGACCACTATCAACTATGATGGTGAGAATACAAGCTTCTACTTCGAGAAGTCTGGCGGTAAGAAGGGTGCTGGTGTAACTGGTGAGAAAGATGACAAGCTGTATCAGTCCGGTATGCTGTTAAAGGCTGACTCCGATGACAAGTACATCGTTGTTGATAAGGCTACCAAGACTGTTAATGGCAAGACCGTTGTTACCTACAACAAATTAGATGATGCTAAGGACTTCATGGATCAGGATGACGTAGTTGCAACCAATCTGCTGGAAAACACTACTGCTGATACCCGTGTAAACATCGGAAACAACAGCAACAAGAAAGCTGAAGATCTGACTGAAGCTTATAAGATCAGCTTTACTCAGTCTGATGAAGATGTTAAGCATGAATACGTTCTTGTAAATACTTCTGGTAAGGTAATTGACAGCAAGGGCAAGAACAAAGATGGTAACGATTACTACTATGTAACCGATAGCAAGGGCGTTATCACCAATGTATATGTAGAGAACTAATTATCAAATACATAGTCTCTAGTATAACTAAAAATTAAGGGGGAAGCGTTATAGCTGATGTAATTATATATTAGCTATAACGCTTTTCTTTTATAATCAAAAACTGCCAAGGAGGTAATCCCATGTTAAAAAAACATTTATTAACTGTAGGACTTGCTGTATTGCTGGCAACGACCAGCTCTGTACCTATTTTTGCAGAAACAACATCCACCACTTCCACAACAACCACAATGGAAAACTGCGGTGCTTATTTATTTGAGTGGCGTCCTATTGATTGTGGAAACGGTAATTATTTTGCTATTCTTGTAGGTGGAAATACACTTCAGGAAAGCAACGTGATTTTAAACCGTGGATATGATTATGCCTATACTTTTGATCCTATGACTTATCAACGTCCCTGGGGAACGGTTCCAGATCTGGTAAACGTGGATGGGAAATGGGGTATCCCTGAAAACTGGTCTTCTATGCCTCAGGATAGTCAGCCAGTAATGCAGATTGTTTTGAAAACAAACTATAAAACATTAAGTACTGATAAGCGTTATGTTAATGTAGTTCATCTTCCTTCCAACATAGACTCATCTACTCTTCCATCTGAAGTACGTAAATATCTGATTAATGTAGACGGTTCCGATGCAGGCGCCTACACCGACACTATAACTCCTGGTTGGCAGGACCTGGAAGATGGCACCGTTAAATATATGAAACCTGACGGCACTTATGTATCAAATGGCTGGCTGCAGTTAGATGATAAGAAGTACTATATGGATGAAAATGGTGTAAAATTAACCGACACAATTACTCCGGATGGGTATTATGTAAATATAAATGGTGAAAAAACTTCTTATATGCCTGGTTGGTTTAAAGACGGTGACAATTGGCGATACATTCTAAAAAATGGATACTATGCTCAAAACGGCTGGCTTCAAGATCCTGCGACACAGAAATACTACTATTTTAATATGGCTGCTATTATGGAAGCAGATACTACTACCCCAGATGGTTATTATGTAGGAGCTGATGGTGCCTGGGACGGAAATGCATCCACAAAAAATACTACTGAAGAAAAAAATCTTGGACCTGGCGTAGACAAGGGCTGGGAGCCAGTAGATACCGGTTGGAAGTTCAAGCAGGAAGATGGAACCTACCTTACCAATTCCTGGAGACAGGATAGCAACGGTAAATGGTACTATCTGAATGAAGACGGCTGGATGTTAAAAGATGCCAATACACCAGATGGATACCACGTAGATGCTAATGGTGTATGGGATGGTGACGCTGCAACTGAAAGTGAAAGCGAAGAAGCAGCTGAATAATTGATTTGAAATATTTGATGTTTTATATTTACTGCAGGATCATAATTATTTTGGTCCTGCAGTTTTCGCATATTCGGACTATAATATATAGGTGGTTATTTCTTGTTCGTCCTTAAAATTCATGTTATTATTAAATGGTAGCAGGCTTATATAATAATATTAGAAGGGAACTGCATCGATGAAGAATTTGAATATTCCTGTTGTCGTTTCAGATTTTGAAAAGATCCGAAAAAATGAATATTACTATATTGATAAATCTGGTTTGATTGAAGATCTTTTAAAAAGAACAGCAGAAGTAACATTAATTACTCGTCCACGTCGTTTTGGTAAAACCTTAGGCATGAGTATGCTGGCGAACTTCTTTGATATCAGAAAAAACAGTAAAGAAATATTTGAGGGATTGGAGATCTGTGATCATCAAACTCTTTGCAGCGAATGGATGAATCAGTATCCAACAATTTTTGTTTCATTTCGACAGGTAGATGGACTGAACTTTAATGGAGCCTATGACATGCTTACAATGGTCATTTCAGAATTGTACAAAGAACATCTATATCTGCTAGACAGTGATAAAATAAGCGAATACGATAAAGAGCTTGCCAGGCAATTAATACAGGGTGTTGCTTCTGCAAAGGATATAAAAAGCAGCTTATTATTTTTAACAAGATTAATGCAGCAATATTATGGAAAGAAGGCAGTTCTTCTTATAGATGAATACGATGTTCCTGTAGCTAAAGCAAGCAGTCATGGCTATTACAAAGAAATGCTTGATGTTATGAAAGGTTTAATGCTGGCATTAAAGGACAATACATCTCTTTGCTTTGCAGTGATCACAGGATGTTTAAAAATTGCAAAGGAAAGCATTTTTACAGGAACGAACAACTTTGTTTCTGATACGATTACAGATTCGCGGTTAAATGAATACTTTGGCTTTGTACAAAGTGAGATTGATCAGATGCTTAAAGATGCAGACGCAATGGAGTATGCTCTAAATATAAAAAAATGGTACGATGGCTATCATTTTGGAGATTATGATATTTATTGCCCATGGGATGTAATGAACTATCTTTTTGAACTTCAGCACAATCCAAAAACAAAACCTGTCAGTTATTGGAAAAATACCAGTGACAATGCAATTATCAGGTCGTTTATTGACTATGCAGGCAGTACCATTACACAGAAATTGGAAGTGCTGATGGCAGGTGGATATATTATCCAACGCATAGATGAAAATTTAACGTACGACTATTTACATTCTTCTGAAGACAATCTTTGGAGCATGTTGTATTTAACTGGATATTTAACTAAATTACGTGAAAATGATTATGAGGGTGAATTGCTCGAAGGAACAATGGCACTAATCATCCCCAACGCTGAAATAAAAGAAATTTTTGAAACGACCGTTATTAAATGGTTTGATGACAGTGCAAAAAAATGGAATAGAAATGCTTTGTTTGATGCGGTTTGGAATGGTGACAGTGAGCGCATCACAAAAGAAATGAATTCTCTTTTGCGGCGTACAATCAGTTACCATGATTATAAAGAGGATTTTTACCATGCTTTTCTTGCAGGTATCTTTACAGGCGCCGGATATATGGTGGACTCTAATAAAGAACATGGCGAAGGGCGGAGTGATGTGGTCGTTTACGATTTTATCAATGCACGTGTAGCTATTTTTGAAGCAAAATATACGAAAGTTCTGGATAATTTGGAAAATGAATGTGATATTGCATTACAACAGATCAATGATCGAATGTATGCTAAGGAATACGAAGATGATTATGATGAGATTTTATGCTATGGGATTTCATTTTTCAAAAAGCGATGTATGGTAAGAAAGAAATAAAATAATTGCTCCTTTTAATACTTTTCCGTATTGCGAGGTGGAAGGGGATACCATTGATTTATACTATTTGAAATGTTATACTTTATGCAAAATTACGCATTAAATTAAGAAAAAGTGAGGGCTATCCTTTATGAAAGAAACAAACACAACTGCCTGGTTTCAGTCACTTGAAAAGGCTTTAGGAAAACTGGCAGCAATTGCAGCAGTGGTTATTT
>ULTY01057002.1_pt1 | contig 10433 bp, 10 predicted proteins | sample 1958021 | NCBI WGS metagenome assembly ULTY01 (sample SAMEA4835746, study PRJEB28245) | human gut metagenome | biome: gut microbiome; material: fecal sample | place: Denmark | collected 2008 | reverse complement strand
CAGTTTATTATTACAATGTCAATAGTGCAATCAAAGACTATGTAGCGAAAATCAATGTGATAGAGATTGAACTGGCAAAGGAAGAAAAGAGAGAGCCAAAGATACTTGAATTGTTTACCTGTCACACTTTGCGACATACATACGCTACAAGGTGTTATGAAAATGGAGTAGACCAACAGGTAGTGCAGAAACTCTTAGGTCACTCCACATTGGCAATGACAACCGATTTATACACGCACGTTTCAGAAGAAAAGAAAAAAGAAGAAGTAGCTGAACTGAAAATATTGGCTTAAAATTGGAGTAAAAATGGAGTAAATCAGAAGATAGATAGCGAAAAACAGAGTAAAAGCAACATTTTCGAGTAGATATAAATATTGTTATGAAATAATTCAAAATAATGAGAAATGGCGCAGATGATAGAGATATTGTCTGCGTTATTTTTTGTTGTTGGATTTTATGATTTCATAGTTCTTAATATAATTTTGATACGTAAAAATACGTTGACGCACGTATTTTTACGTAGTATTATTACTTAAACAGGAAGGGCTTAGATAGTCCTGTCGCTTGAAAGAGAGGTTATTTGATGAAGAATAGATTATTTTATCCAGCTGTTTTTCATAAAGCAGAAGAAGGCGGTTTCTGGGTTAGCTTTCCCGATTTTCCTGAATGCATGACACAGGGCGATAGCATGGATGAAGCATATGAAATGGCGATAGATGCATTAGGTTTGTCATTGTCCAGTATAGAAGATGAAGGAACTGATATCCCAAAAGCATCAGAATTTGAAACGGTGGATCCTGAAGATGGGATTCTGGTAATTGTAGAATTTGATATGGCAGAGTATCGGAGAAAGCACAGATCAAAGGCTGTAAAAAAGACGCTCAGTATTCCAGAATGGTTAAATGAAGCGGCTATTCGAGAGAATCTTAACTTTTCTCAGATCCTTCAAGAAGCTCTTATGGTGAAATTAGGAGTAAATGGAAGATTGCGGTAATATGTCTAAAAATTGTTCCTAAGCCCTCAGAGTATTATCAAATCCTTGGATGTTCCACAAGATCAAATGCAGAGTTATGAATCAGATAATTATAAGCAGCTGCAATCTCTTCCGGGGTATATGTGATATCATGCATGATTGCATATTTTACAGAATCTGCGAGCCCAAAGGTATAAAATCGCGCAATTGTCTCGCGACTGAGTATCTGGAGCTTCGCAGGTGATTTCAATGGATATTTGTTTAATAATGTAAGCAATGTATCATAAATAAATTGGAACATCAGATGATCGAAGGAGTTAGGACCTTCGATCAAATAAAGTCTCTTATAAAATTCTTTGTCTTTAGAAAGACAGGTGAAAAGAAGACGGAGAAGATCGTCTTCCATGTCATTTTCAATCAGTACCCGGATTTTATCTTTGATTTCTTTTTTGAGGATATATTCGATGATTTCGTATTTGTCCTGAAAATGTTTATAAAAAGTTGGACGGATCACATCAGCTCCGTCGGTGATCATCTTAACTGTAATCTTTTCAAAAGGCATCTTCATAATAAGTTCTTTGAAAGAGAGTGCCAGCAAATTTTTTGTCAGTTCTTTTTTCACTTCTGTCATTTGTTCAAATCCTTTCTACAATGGAAATATTATACCATAAAAAAGAGAATGTGATTAAAAAAGTTTCTAAGATTGACAATTCTTTAACATGAGTTTTCAAGAACATAGTGTTGAAATTTCTTGATATTTCGGATACATTTCACATAATTTGTAGCCAAAAAAGAACAACAAAAAGAAAATGTTCAAACTACAGCACATTTGGAAAAAACTGAATCTTACATGAAAAAAAGGAAAATGCTAAAGTATGGAATAATAGCTTATACTTAAGAAAGGTTCCTTGAAAAGTAAGGAAAAGGTGAAAAAAATGGCAGGATTAAAATTTCAGGCAGAAAGAGCAGCATTTGGTTTGGCAGCAGATAAAGTACTTAAATATATGAACAAGACAGATGATAGAACGAAAGCACTTCTTAAGCTTGTAGATCTTACAGAAAATTTTGCAAAAGATCGTTTCCAGCCAGAGTCTTATGAAGCTGCAAGAAAGATGATTCAGGATCCGGACAACAAATGGGTTCAGTATCTGAACAGACTTTTTGATGAAGTAGATCCGCATGTCCTTAAGACAACAGCATTAAATCTTGGATTTGACGCAATGCTTTATGGAACAAAGTTAATGCACGAGTCACGTGAAAAATATCAGTGTAATATTCCATGGCTGATCCTGATGGACCCAACCAGCGCATGTAATCTGAAATGTACCGGATGTTGGGCAGCAGAGTACGGACATCTTTTGAATCTTTCTTTTGAAGATATGGATCGTGTGATCACACAGGGAAAAGAACTTGGAATTTATCTTTATATGCTGACAGGCGGAGAGCCACTCGTGAGAAAGAAAGATGTCATCCGTTTGTGCGAGAAACACAACGACTGCGTATTCCACGCATTTACAAACGGAACACTTGTAGATGAAGAGTTCTGCCAGGAGATGCAGCGTGTTGGTAATCTGTCATTGTCCATAAGTCTGGAAGGATATGAGGAAGTCAACGACGGCCGCCGTGGAAAAGGCGTTTATCAGAAAGTTATGCATGCAATGGATCTTTTGAAAACATACGGCTTGATCTTTGGAACATCAATCTGCTATACACGCGCTAGCATTGACACAGTAACATCCGACAAATTCCTTGATATGATTATTGAAAAAGGATGTCGTTATGCATGGTATTTCCATTATATGCCGGTTGGAAATGATGCAGCACTGGATCTGCTTCCAACAAAAGAGCAGAGAGAATACATGTATCACCGCATCCGTGAGATCCGTGGATTGACAGGTGGAAAACAGCTCTTTGCATTCGATTTCCAGAATGATGGAGAGTTTGTAGGAGGATGTATTGCCGGCGGAAGAAATTACTTCCATATTAATGCAAATGGAGATGCAGAGCCATGCGTATTTATCCATTATTCAAGTGCAAACATTAAAGAAGTGAGCGTGCTTGATGCACTGCGCCAGCCACTGTTTATGGCTTACCATAACAATCAGCCATTTAACAACAATCATCTGCGTCCGTGCCCAATGCTCGAAAATCCAGAAAAACTGCAGCAGATGGTACACGAAACCGGCGCAAAATCAACAGACCTTCAGTCCCCGGAAACTGTAGAACACCTTTGCGGAAAATGCGAACATTACGCCAAAGAGTGGAAAACAAAAGCAGACGAACTTTGGGGTGAGAGATAATTAAAGTAAGAGCCAGAACAGGCACCACACACGGTAACTGTTCTGGCTCTTATGTTTCATATTAATTGCTTGAATCCAAGTTCAACAAATTCCTCTTACTTCTTCTGTGATTCTACTTCCTGCATTTTCATAGCACGAACTTTCAGAGGAAGTCCGAACAGGTTGATGAATCCGTCAGCGTCATGATGATCATACAGATCTCCTGTTGTGAAGCTTGCAAGGGATTCGCTGTACAGTGAGTATGGAGATGTCTCTCCGGCACGGATGATATTTCCTTTATAGAGACGGAACTTAACTTCTCCTGTTACATACTGCTGTGTAACATCAACAAATGCCTGGATTGCTTCACGAAGTGGTGTATACCATTTTCCTTCGTATACGATCTGAGCAAATTTATTTCCAAGATCTTTCTTAACTTCATATGTAGCACGGTCAAGAACGAGCTCTTCGAGCTGATCGTGTGCAGCCATAAGGATTGTTCCGCCAGGAGTCTCATAAACACCACGGGACTTCATTCCAACAACACGGTTCTCAACGATATCGATGATTCCGATTCCGTGTTTTCCACCGAGACGGTTCAGCTCTGTGATGATTTCAGAAACTTTCATCTCTTTTCCGTTTACGCTCTTTGGAACACCTGCTTCAAATGTCATTGTAACATATTCATCTTTGTCTGGTGCTTTCTCTGGTGTTGTGCTCAGTACGAGAAGATCATCGTAGTTTGGCTCATTTGCCGGATTTTCAAGTTCAAGTCCTTCATGGCTGATGTGCCACAGGTTACGGTCACGGCTGTAGCTGTGCTTTGCGTCAAATGGAAGATCAATTCCATGAGCTTTACAGTAATCGATCTCGTCTTCACGGGACTGCATTGTCCATACATCTGTCATACGCCATGGAGCGATGATCTTGATGTCCGGAGCAAGAGCTTTGATACCAAGCTCGAAACGGATCTGGTCATTTCCTTTTCCTGTTGCACCGTGGCAGATAGCAACAGCGCCTTCTTTACGTGCAATCTCAACCAGTTTCTTAGCGATTGCCGGACGAGCCATGGAAGTTCCGAGAAGGTATTTGTTCTCGTAAACAGCTCCGGCCTTTACGCAAGGAACGATGAAGTCATCACAGAATTCATCAATGATATTTTCAATATATAATTTAGAAGCTCCGGAAAGTTTTGCTCTTTTATCCAGTCCGTCCAGTTCTTCTCCCTGTCCACAATCGATGCAACAGCAGATAACGTCATAGTTAAATGTTTCTTTCAGCCACGGGATAATTGCTGTAGTATCAAGACCACCTGAATATGCTAATACAACTTTTTCTTTACTCATTTTATTGCCTCCTGAATGTATTTTATCAATTTCTGTTTTCTCAGTTTCTTGAGTTCTAAAGATTTCTGCTTTAATAAGCTAAAACATACTATACACCACATTTTATAATTATGCAAGTATTATTTTAAAAAAATGAATAAAATGCATAAAGACACATATAATAAACAAAAAGAATGCATAAAACAATAGGCTATAAGAAAAAATATACAAGATATGATGAAAAGAATGAAATAAGAAGAAAATCAAAAAAATATTTAGGCCAATATCATCGCCTTTTTATATATCTTTATATAGTAGGAAAACACTATATACAAACTTTTTTGAAAAAATACTTGCATATTATACATGGAAGATGTATTATTATGCAAGTAAAGCACGGGAAGTGTATTTTTATACATTCAATTTCAGGAAATACTTTACATCCCGATTAAAGTGGTATATTATAAGGAGAAATGATTGCGGTAACACGTTACCACAGTACAGTAAATATGCAATTCCCAGGGAACTTCTATTGGCTCCCATGGAAATGGTAAAAGAAAGGACTTGAGAACGATGATTAAGGTCGGAATTATTGGAGCAACCGGTTATGCAGGCGGCGAGCTCGTAAGAATATTGATGGGACATAAAGATGCAGAGATTGTCTGGTACGGATCCAGAAGTTATGTAGATCAGAAATATGCAGATGTATATAGAAACATGTTTCAGATTGTAGATGCAAAATGCATGGATGATAACATGGATGAACTTGCAGAGCAGGTAGATGTGATCTTCACAGCAACTCCGCAGGGACTGTGTGCATCTCTGATCAATGAAGAAATCCTTTCAAAGACAAAGATCATTGATCTCAGTGCAGATTTCCGTCTGAAAGATGTGAAGGTTTACGAAGAGTGGTATAAAATCGAACACAAAGCACCGCAGTATATTGATGAAGCAGTCTATGGATTGTGCGAGATTAACCGAGACAAAGTAAAGGATGCACGTATCGTGGCCAATCCGGGATGTTATACAACATGTTCTATCCTGACAGCATATCCGCTTGCAAAGGAAGGACTGATCGATATGAGCACTCTGATCATCGATGCGAAGTCTGGAACTTCAGGAGCAGGAAGAGGAGCAAAGCTTCCGAATCTTTACTGTGAAGTGAATGAAAATATCAAAGCATATGGAGTAGCTACACATCGCCATACACCGGAGATTGAAGAACAGCTCGGATATGCAGCAGGAGAGAAAGTTGTATTGAACTTTACACCGCATTTAGTTCCAATGAATCGTGGAATTCTTGCGACAGAGTATGCAAAGCTTACGAAAAAAGTTACATATGAAGAAGTAAAAGCAATTTATGATAAATATTATGCAGATGAGAAATTTGTTCGTGTTCTAGAGAAAGATCAGTGTCCGGAGACCAAATGGGTAGAAGGAAGCAACTATGTAGACATTGGATTTAAGATCGATGAGAGAACAGGACGGATCATTATGATGGGAGCTATTGATAACCTTGTAAAAGGTGCCGCAGGACAGGCGGTTCAGAATATGAATCTGCTGTTTGGTCTTCCGGAGAGTGAAGGACTTGAACTCGTTCCGATGTTCCCATAGGTTATATTGATAAAGGTGGTATGTATGATACGTGTAATGACAATAGAGGATTATGATGAAGTATATAAATTGTGGAAGAAGATCCGGGGATTCGGAATTCGCAGTATCGATGATTCGAAAGAAGGTGTCGAACGTTTTCTGCGACGGAATCCGACAACGAGTTTTGTCGCAGTGAAAGAAGGAAAAATCGTCGGAAGTATTCTCTGTGGTCATGATGGAAGACAGGGAAGTCTCTATCATGTATGTGTGGATGAGGCATACCGAAGACATGGAATCGGAAAAGACATGGTCGTGCATACAATGAAAGCACTCCAGGCAGAGAAGATCAATAAGGTTTGTCTGATCGCATTTGCACAAAATAATGTAGGAAATGCATTTTGGAATACAATCGGATGGACGGAACGACTTGATGTGAATTATTATGATTTTATTTTAAATGAAGAAAATATTACAGCATTTAATGAACAATAAGCAGAAAGGAAGCAAGTTATATGAAGATAATCGAAGGCGGAGTTACCGCAGCAAAAGGATTTGAAGCAGCAGCAACAGCAGCAGGAATCAAATACCAGGGACGTACAGATATGGCGATCATTTACAGTGAGAAACCGTGTAAAGTTGCCGGAACATTTACAACAAATGTAGTAAAGGCAGCTCCGGTGAAGTGGGACAGACAGATTGTAGAGAGCAAACAGAAATCACAGGCAGTTATTGTAAACTCCGGAATTGCAAATGCGTGTACCGGAGAGGAAGGTATGAAATACTGTGAAGAGACAGCAAAAGAGGCTGGAAAAGTTCTTGGAATCGATGAGAAAGGTGTTCTTGTAGGTTCTACAGGAGTCATCGGAATGCAGATCCCAATCGATAAGATCAAAGCCGGAATTACAGAACTTGCCAAGGGAAAGAAAGCTGATCTGGCAAGTGGAACAGAAGCTGCAAAAGCAATCATGACAACTGATACGAAGAAAAAAGAAGTTGCGGTTACATTTATGGCAGGAGATACAGAAGTAACGATCGGAGGAATGGCGAAAGGTTCCGGAATGATCCATCCGAATATGTGTACAATGCTTGCATTTATTACAACGGATGCAAAAATTTCCAAAAAAGCACTTCAGGCGGCAATGAGCAGTGATGTTGAGGACACTTATAACATGATCTCTGTTGACGGAGATACTTCAACAAATGATACAGCACTTCTTCTCGCGAATGGAATGGCCGGAAATGAGAAGATCAAAGAAGGCACACCGGAATTCGATGCATTCAAAGAGGCTCTTCATTATGTAAATGAGACACTTGCGAAGGCGATGGCGGGAGACGGAGAAGGTGCAACAGCACTTTTTGAAGTAAAGGTTGTCGGAGCACAGACAAAAGAGCAGGCAAAAGTTCTTGCAAAATCTGTTGTATGCTCGAATCTTACAAAGGCCGCAATCGCAGGACACGATGCAAACTGGGGAAGAATCCTTTGTGCAATGGGATATTCCGGAGCGCAGTTTGATCCGGAGCAGGTAGATCTTTTCTTCGAGAGCTGTGCAGGAAAGCTTCAGATCATTGCTAATGGAACAGCAACAGATTATAGCGAAGAAAAGGCAACAGAGATTCTTTCACAAGAAAAAGTGACAGCCATTGCTGACTTAAAAGCCGGAGATGCAGAAGCTACTGCGTGGGGCTGTGACCTGACACATGGATACATTGATATCAATGCGGATTACAGAAGTTGATTTATAGAGAAATTATAGTTTCTTTAAAGACGCTGAAAAGATAAAAAAGGGAGACAGAAAAAATGACAAGCAATATGCAGAAATATCTGGATAAAGCGCAGGTGCTGATCGAGGCACTGCCTTATATCCAGCGCTTTAACCGTAAAATCATCGTAGTAAAATATGGCGGAAGTGCCATGGTGGATGAAAGTCTGAAACGCAGAGTAATCGAGGATGTTACACTTCTGAAACTGTGTGGATTCAAACCGATCATCGTGCATGGCGGTGGTAAGGAAATCAGCAAGTGGGTTGGAAAAGTTGGAAAAGAAGCAGAGTTTATCAACGGACTTCGAGTGACAGATGCAGAGACAATGGAGATTGCTGAGATGGTTCTGGGACGCGTGAATAAGAGTCTTGTACAGCTTGTAGAGAGTCTTGGCGTGCGTGCGATCGGAATCAGTGGAAAGGATGGAAATCTTCTCCAGGTTGAGAAGAAGTTTTCAGACGGACAGGATATCGGATTCGTAGGAGATGTCAAGAAAGTAAATGCAGAGATTTTGTATGACCTTCTGGAAAAAGATTTCCTTCCGATCATTTGCCCGGTTGGTATGGATGAGGAATACAATACGTATAATATCAATGCTGATGATGCAGCTTGCGCAATCGCCCGTGCAATGAAAGTTGAGAAGCTTGCATTCCTGACAGATATTGAAGGTGTTTATAAAGATCCAAAAGATCCTTCTACATTGATTTCTGAACTGGAGGTCAAAGAAGCCAAGGAATTGATTGCTGACGGATATATTGGAGGTGGAATGCTTCCAAAGCTTCAGAATTGTATTGATGCGATTGAAAGTGGTGTATCCCGTGTTCATATTCTGGATGGAAGAATCCCACATTGTCTATTGCTTGAAATCTTTACAAACAAAGGAATCGGTACAGCAATTTTAAATCAGAAAGAAAGCAGGTATTATGATGGTGAACAGTAAAATACAGGCGGCAGAAGAGAACCTGATCCATGTATACAATCGATTTCCGATTGCACTGGATCACGGAGAAGGAATGTATCTGTATGATACAGAAGGAAAAGAATATCTTGACTTTGCAGCAGGATTTGCTGTGTCAGGACTTGGATATGATAATAAAGAACTGAATCAGGCATTAAAAGATCAAATTGATAAGTTATACCATACATCAAATCTTTATTTCCACGAGAGCTGTGGAGAGGCAGCAAAAGAATTAAACCGCATTTCCGGAATGGACAGAGTTTTCTTTACAAACAGTGGCGGAGAGGCAAATGAAGGTGCTCTGAAAGCGGCAAGAAGATATGCTTACACAAAGAAGACAGGAAGATATGAATTTATAGCGATGCAGAATTCTTTCCATGGAAGAAGCTTCGGAGCAGTTTCTGTGACAGGACATGATTCTTATCGTGAACCGTTTGAGCCGGTTGTTCCAGGTGTAAGATTTGCAGAGTTTAATGATCTTGACAGTGTGAAAGCACTGGTAAATGATAAGACTTGTGCAATTATTTTGGAACCGCTGCAGGGCGAAGGCGGAATCAATCTTGCGACACAGGAATTTATGGAAGGAATCCGTAAAATCTGTGATGAAAATGGAATTCTGATGATCTGTGATGAAGTGCAGTGCGGAATGGGAAGAACAGGAAATATGTTTGCATGGCAGGGATTTGGTGTAAAACCGGATATTCTGACTATGGCGAAAGCAATCGGAAACGGAATTCCGGTCGGTGCATTTGCAATGACGGAAGAAGTGGCAAAATATTCTCTTCAGCCGGGAGATCACGGCGCAACTTATGGAGGAAATCCACTGGCATGTACAGCTGTTAAGACAGTGATCGAGATTTTTGAACGTGAAGATATTGTAGGACATGTAAATCAGGTTGCTCCATATCTGACAAAAAAACTGGATGAGCTTGTGGACGAGCTGGACTGTGTTGTCAAAAGAAAAGGAAAAGGTCTGATGCAGGGAATCGAGATTACAAAACCTCTTGCAGAAGTAAATAAAAAGACAATTGAAGAAGGACTTCTGATTATTCAGGCGCAGGGAAATGTGATCCGTTTTGTTCCACCGCTGATCGTAGAAGAAAAGCATATTGATGAGATGATCGAAAAACTGAAACGTGCACTTGCATAAGAAATCTTATACATAAAAAAGCCGGCATTTGCTTATACTATTTCTATAGGGAGGTATGAGCTTATGGCCGGTTTTTTGATTGCACTGCTATCAGGTGCGCTGATGAGTGTACAGGGAGTGTTCAACGCGCAGGTGACAAAGACGACAGGAATCTGGGTAAGCAATGGGTGGGTGCAACTTTCAGCATTTTTTTTGTGTTTGCTTGTCTGGCTGGCAACTGGAAGAGACTCTGTTGCAGCACTTATGGAAGTCCAGCCGCGCTATATGTTGCTGGGAGGTGTGATCGGAGCAGGGATCACATGGACTGTCATTAAAAGTGTGGATGCCCTGGGACCTGCAAGATCAGCACTTTTCATTGTTGTTTCCCAGCTGGCGGTTGCTTATCTGATCTCAC
>ULTY01022766.1_pt1 | contig 10495 bp, 4 predicted proteins | sample 1958021 | NCBI WGS metagenome assembly ULTY01 (sample SAMEA4835746, study PRJEB28245) | human gut metagenome | biome: gut microbiome; material: fecal sample | place: Denmark | collected 2008 | reverse complement strand
GCCTTCCTTTAATAAAAGTTCTGCGGATTTTAACTTACCGTTGTAGTTATAACCCATTGCAAAGCCATGGGCACCTGCATCATGGATCACTAAAAAGTCACCCATTTTGATCTCAGGAAGCATACGGTCAATCGCAAATTTATCATTGTTCTCGCAAAGGGAACCGGTAATATCGTACTTGTGGTCACAAGGCGCATCTTCTTTTCCAAGAACGGTAATGTGATGATAAGCACCATACATAGCCGGACGCATCAGGTTTACTGCGCAGGCATCTACACCGATGTACTCTTTATGAGTATGTTTTTCATGGATTGCTTTGGTAACCAGGCATCCATAAGGCCCTAACATAAAACGGCCAAGCTCTGTGCAAAGAGCCACGTCATCCATTCCTGCAGGAACCAGAACTTCCTCATAAACTTTGCGCACGCCTTCGCCAATAGCCATAATGTCATTTGGTTCCTGATCTGGACGATAAGGGATACCAATACCACCGGACAGGTTGATGAAACTGATATGTGCACCTGTCTCTTCTTTTAACTTAACAGCCAGCTCAAAGAGGATCTTTGCAAGCATCGGATAATATTCATTGGTAACTGTATTGCTTGCCAGGAAAGCATGGATACCGAAATTCTTTGCCCCCTTGGACTTTAAAATCTTAAATGCCTCAAAGATCTGCTCAGTAGTCATACCATACTTTGCATCTCCCGGGTTGTCCATAATGTCATTGCTGATCTTAAACACACCGCCTGGATTGAAACGGCAGCTGATGGTCTCCGGAATGAAGCCTAATGTATCTTCCAGGCACTGGATATGGGTAATATCATCCAGGTTGATGATGGCACCCATTTCATTTGCGTAAGCAAATTCCTCAGGCGGAGTATCATTGGAAGAAAACATTACATTGGAACCGGAAAAACCGCAGGCCTTTGACATCATTAACTCTGTTAAAGAAGAGCAGTCTGTACCACAGCCATATTCCTGTAAGATCTTTAAGATAAATGGATTTGGGGTTGCTTTTACTGCAAAATATTCTTTATATCCTTTATTCCAGGAAAATGCCTGTTTCAGATGTTTTACATTTTCGCGGATACCTTTTTCATCATACAGATAAAATGGGGTTGGATAGGTCTTGGCGATCTCTTCTGCCTGCGCCAGTGTAACAAATGGTTTCTTTTCCATAATCTTATCTCCTTTCCCTGTGGGGGATCTTTGCTTTACGCAATGGTATTTTTATGCATTATCTATGCATATATATCAGTTCCTTTTAATTTTACAGGATAACCTCCGTAAAAGAAAAGAAGCCTGTAAGGGAGTACCATTTCCTTTGCGGATAATTGTACTCCCAGACAGACTTCTTTGTCTAGTATTATTTTTAATGAATGTTTTGAAGATTGCGAAGCAATCTGGTAGCATTCAGCTAGTCCACACTTACCACACGCATGATATTGGTAGCTGTTGCTGCCTCATGGCGTCTTGCATAGGTAACGATACCTGCGGTAATAACGGCCAGATCACCAGAATTGATCACATTGCCGCTCTTTAACTCTTCTAAAGAGTTTTCGATCAGCTCATCCGTACTCTCTGCACGACGGGACCATACAGGTGTTACACCCCACTGAAGCATCATCTGACGGACAGTAGTAGTGCTTGGGGACATACCGATGATACGTGCTGCCGGTCTCCACTTGGAAAGCATCATGGATGTAAATCCTGTAATACTTGGAGCAATGATGTAATCAGCACCGATGTCATGTGCGGTAGAAACAGAAGCGGAGCAAACTGCATTGGAGATATTCTTCATATTCTCCTCAGTTACTTTACGACGGCGGTATGCGCTGTAGTCTAAGTAAGCTTCCGTCTCTTCAACGATAGATACCATCATCTTTAATGCGTCAATCGGATATTTACCCATAGCAGTCTCACCGGAAAGCATTACTGCGTCAGTACCGTCATAAACAGCGTTGGCAACGTCAGTAACCTCAGCTCTGGTAGGTCTTGGGTTGCGGATCATGGAGTCTAACATCTGGGTTGCAGTAATAACAGTCTTACAAGCCTCATTACACTTACGGATGATCTCTTTCTGGATATGAGGAACTTCCTGAGCCGGAATCTCAACACCCATGTCACCTCTTGCTACCATGATACCGTCTGCTACTGCAATGATCTCATCCAGGTTTTCAATACCTTCTGCATTCTCGATCTTAGCGATTACCTTGATTGCAGAACCTTCTGCATCCAGCATTTCCTTGATCTCACGGATACAGTCAGCTGTACGTACAAAAGAAGCTGCGATAAAATCAAAGCCCTGTTTGATACCAAAACGGATATCTTCTTTATCTTTTTCAGTCAGTGCCGGAAGTTTGATCTTTACGTTAGGAACATTTACCCCCTTCTTCTCGCCTAACTCACCGCCGTTGATAACAGTACAAACGATCTCAGTGCCGTCTACCTTTACTACTTCCAGCTCGATCAGGCCGTCATCGATGAGGATCTTATTTCCAGCTGCAACATCTTCATTCAGGCCAGAGTAGTTGATATGGGTAATAGTCTCATCACCAACGATCTCTCTGGTAGTTAAAGTAAAGGTCTGTCCTTCCTTTAAGGAAACTTTCTTTCCGTCTTTTAATACGCCGGTACGGATCTCCGGTCCCTTTGTATCAAGAAGAGCTGCTACCGGACGGTCCAGTTCTTTTCTAACCTCTTTTAAAATCTCCAGGCGGCTCTGATGCTCTGCATAATCACCGTGGGAGAAGTTAAAACGAGCTACGTCCATTCCATTTTTAGCCAGTTCCAGCATAATGTTCTTGTCATTTGTGTTGGGGCCCATAGTGCAGACGATCTTAGTTTTCTTCATGTTTTCAAATTCCTCCATAAATAAAATGAATTGGGGTTAGTAGTATATTCGCTCTTTTACTGCCTTTTTATGCCCTTGGCACAGGAATAAATGTGTCAGGCCAAGTGGGGATATGCAGTGCAAAAGCGCAGAGCATGCCGGTCGCATTAATCATTACTGTTACTGTTATCAGCATCCTCTTTTTTGACATGCTTATGTGTGTACAAATGATCCATGCAATATTCATAATTGCCTTCACATTTGGAACAATAACGGAATTCCATACCAGGACTGTCTTTATCTGTGCGTCCGCAGACTGCACACTTGTGTCCTCTCTTTACCACTTTCATTTTCTGGGTGGTCTTCTGGAATTCCTGGGAGCGTTTCTTCTGCTTAAAACCGGAAGGACCTGCAAAGGTCATCCAGCCAAAGAATACGCCAATAAGGATCAGACTTAAAACGATCTCGATCTTCTCGATCAGTCCGCCTGTAATAAAGGAATAAATATAAATTCCTGCCTCTGCCACTGCGATCCAGCTTGCCTTTAATGGCAGTACCATCATAAACAGTACCTGCATATCCGGAAACATCAGGGCAAATACAAAGAAGAAGGAATAAACCAAATAAGTTGGGAACAGTGGCAGTGAAAGCCCTGTTACCAGGTAAATGCCAATGGCAACAACCGAATGAAGGAGCACACCTCCGATAATGTAGCAGTTAAAGCGAAATCTTCCCCATACCTGCTCCACAATGGTACCAAAAGCACGGATACAGTAAATGCCAAGGGCGTTCATCAGCACAAACATAATGGCATCAGAACCTGTAATGGCCGGTGGATACACTAAAAATGTAACAATACGCCAGATCTGACCGTGAAGGATAGCCGCCGGGTTTAAGATCAGATAATTCATCACAAACTGCGGTGCTACCAGGAAAAGGACCACTCCAAGGATCTCCAGGGCGCATACAATATCAATGATACTTCTGAACCCCAGGAAATTTCCGTTCCGGCGTTTCCAGTTATTGGAAAATTTTCCCATTCAAAAACTCCTTTTTTAAACTGATTTAACTGATTTTAAAACAGATCTTTCTTATTAAATATATAAGCAACGATCAGTGTCAATACCAGTGTAAAGAAAAGCACGATGCCAAATCCATAAGGATGCTCTGCAAAAGGCATTCCGCTGGCTCTTACGTTCATACCGTAAAAACTTGCCACCATAGTTGGAATGGACATAACAATGGTAACGGTTGCCAGGAATTTCATAACAATGTTTAAGTTGTTTGAAATAACAGATGCAAAGGTATCCATGGTACCACTTAAAATGCCATTGTAAATGCTGGTCATCTCCATAGCCTGCTTATTCTCTACGATTACATCTTCCAGAAGATCAGTATCTTCCGGGTACTTCTTGATCTTGTCAATCCTTAATAACTTCTCCAGCACCACTTCGTTGGAACGAAGGGAGGTGGTAAAGTACACCAGTGATTTCTGAAGTTCTAACAGTTCGATCAGTTCCTCATTTTTCTGGGACTGGTGAAGTTTGTTTTCAATGACTTCACTCTTTTTATCGATAATGCGCAGGTACTGCAGATACTGGGTTGCATTTTTATAAAGGATCTGTAAGATAAACCTTGTTTTCATAAATGTGTGGAAATCTCTGACTCTTCCGTCCATAAAGGCAGTAAGGATCGGGGTCTCCTCCAGGCAGACGGTTATCAGCACATCCTTGGTGGTAATGATCGCCATAGGAATGGTCACAAACCAGTCTTTCCCGTTTCTTTCTTCTATAGAAGGAATATCCACCAATATCAGCGTATATTCATCTTCTGCTTCAATACGTGAGCGCTCTTCCTCATCCAGAGGTGCTTTCAGGTGGTCCGGATCGATCTGGCAGGCATCAGCAATCTCTAAGATCTCTGATGCAGTTGGATTGGTCAGGGCGATCCAGCAGCCTGGCTGCATCTCCTCTTTTTCGTGCATTGCACCGTCTTCTGTCTTGAAAATCCGTATCATGCGAAATCTCCCCCATTTTGAATTTTCACCCTACTCATTATAGTGACTGGCCCGGTTTTTGTCAAATCGTTTCATATTTTTTCAATTCTTCACAAATTCTTAACCCCCTTTAACAATTGCCAAGTAAAAGGTATTGTGTTAGACTGTAATGTGCTTTTTTGGGCTTTTCGCCCGGAATTGCAGTAAGAGACATGATGTTCTAACAAACAATTACGTTTCATAAGCTATAGGATGTACTCTCAGAGTCTTGAAAGTACATCAAATCACGAAGGAGGTAAGGGGCTATCCCCATATACTATGGATCAGACTACAACTTATTACACCCTGGGGATCGATATCGGTTCAACAACTGTCAAAGTTGCATTACTGGATCAGGATCTTCATATTATATTCTCCGATTATGAGCGTCATTATGCCAATATTCAGGAAACTCTGGCAGGCCTTTTAAAGAAAGCCTTAAACCAGACCGGCCCCATTGATATTATCCCGGTGATCACCGGCTCTGGCGGCCTTACACTTTCATCTCATTTACACGTTCCTTTTGTCCAGGAAGTTGTAGCAGTTGCATCTGCTCTCCAGGACTATGCGCCACAGACCGACGTAGCCATTGAGTTAGGCGGCGAAGATGCCAAGATCATTTACTTTACAGGGGGAATCGACCAGCGTATGAACGGTATCTGCGCAGGAGGAACCGGGTCTTTCATTGACCAGATGGCATCCCTTTTGCAGACCGATGCTGCTGGACTGAATACATATGCAAAAGATTACAAGGCTATCTACCCAATTGCAGCCCGCTGCGGTGTTTTCGCGAAATCGGATATCCAGCCGCTGATCAACGACGGCGCTACCAGAGAGGATCTGGCTGCCTCTATTTTCCAGGCAGTAGTAAACCAGACCATCAGCGGTCTTGCCTGTGGTAAGCCCATCCGTGGAAATGTTGCCTTTTTAGGAGGACCTTTGCATTTCCTTCCTGAACTGAGAAAAGCCTTTGTTCGCACGCTGCATCTGACTCCGGAGCAGACCATTGCACCGGATCACTCCCACCTGTTTGCAGCTGTAGGCGCTGCCATGAACCCAAAGGAAGGCCAGGAGCCGGTAGCTATTACCGACATGATCGACCGGCTTTCCAATGGCATTAAAATGGATTTTGAAGTAAAGCGTATGGATCCTCTGTTTAAGGATCAGGCAGAATATGACGCCTTTATCGAAGACCACGGCCACAACCACGTGCGTTCCGGCAATCTTTCTACTTACGAAGGCAACTGCTATCTGGGTATTGACGCCGGTTCCACTACCACCAAAGTGGCTCTTGTTGGAGAAGACGGCACATTATTATATCGTTTTTATGATAATAATAATGGAAGTCCTCTGGCTACTGCCATCCGCGCAGTGACAGAGATCAAAGAACAGCTTCCAGAAACTGCCCATATTGCTTTCTCCTGCTCTACCGGATACGGCGAAGCCCTTTTAAAGGCTGCTCTTATGTTAGATGAGGGAGAAGTAGAGACTATTTCCCACTACTACGCTGCTGCTTTCTTTGAGCCGGATGTAGACTGCATCCTGGACATCGGCGGTCAGGATATGAAATGCATTAAGATCAAAGACGGAACCGTAGACAGCGTACAGTTAAACGAGGCATGTTCTTCCGGCTGCGGCTCTTTCATTGAAACTTTCGCAAAAAGCTTAAATTACAGTGTAAAAGATTTCGCAAAAGAAGCATTATTTGCCAAAAATCCTACAGACCTTGGTACTCGCTGTACTGTATTTATGAACTCCAATGTAAAGCAGGCCCAGAAGGAAGGCGCTACGGTTGCTGATATCTCTGCAGGTCTGGCTTATTCTGTTATTAAAAACGCTTTATTTAAGGTAATTAAGATCACAAACACTTCTGACCTTGGAAAACATGTAGTTGTACAGGGCGGTACCTTCTATAATGATGCTGTCCTTCGCAGCTTTGAGAAGATTTCAGGCTGTCGTGCGGTCCGTCCGGACATTGCCGGTATCATGGGAGCTTTCGGTGCAGCACTGATCGCAAAAGAACGTTTCCATATGGCCGGTGAAAAAGAGACCACCATGCTGCCTCTTGATAAGATCATCGCACTGCAGTACACCACTTCTATGACCCGGTGCAAAGGCTGCAACAACCACTGTGTTTTAACCATCAACCAGTTTGGAAGCGGACGCCATTATATTTCCGGAAACCGCTGTGAGCGTGGTCTTGGACTTGCAAAAGCGAAAAAAGAGATACCAAACCTGTTTGATTACAAATATCACCGGATGTTTGACTATGAACCGCTACCTTTAGACCAGGCAGACCGCGGCGTAGTGGGTATCCCAAGAGTTTTAAATATGTATGAAAACTTCCCATTCTGGGCTGTTTTCTTTAAAAAGCTGCGCTACCATGTAACACTTTCCCCACAGTCCACCAGACAGATCTACGAACTGGGCATTGAGTCCATTCCAAGTGAGTCTGAGTGTTATCCGGCAAAGCTGGTACATGGCCATATTTCATGGCTCATCCATCAGGGTGTGAAGTTTATCTTCTATCCATGTATCCCTTATGAGCGCAATGAAAGCCCTGAGGCAGGAAACCATTATAACTGTCCAATGGTCACTTCCTATGCGGAAAATATTAAAAATAACGTAGAAGAATTAGAGACAGGGCATGTAGATTTCATGAACCCATTCATGGCATTTACAAACGAAAAGATCTTAACAGACGGCCTGGTACGGGAATTTGTAAAAAAATTCCAGATACCTGAAGCAGAGATCCGTATGGCAGCCCACGCTGGCTGGGAAGAACTGCTGGCATCCCGTTCTGATATGGAGAAAAAGGGCGAGGAAACACTTGCCTGGATGAAAGAACATGGTAAACGGGGCATTGTGCTGGCCGGAAGACCTTACCATGTAGACCCGGAGATCCACCACGGTATCCCGGAACTGATCGCTTCCTACGGCTTTGCCGTACTTACAGAGGACTCTGTTTCCCATATGGGCAAAGTGGAACGACCTTTAGTTGTCACCGACCAGTGGATGTATCATTCCCGTCTTTATGAGGCCGCAAGCTTTGTAAAAACAAGAGATGACCTGGATCTGATCCAGTTAAACTCCTTTGGCTGCGGTCTGGACGCTGTTACCACAGACCAGGTTGCTGAGATCTTAACAAAGTCCGGAAAGATCTATACTGTATTAAAGATCGACGAGGTAAATAACCTGGGAGCAGCCCGTATCCGTATCCGTTCCCTGATCGCGGCTCTTCGTGTCCGTGACCAGAAGCATTATGAGCGGAAAGTGGTTTCCAGCGCTTACAACCGTGTGCTGTTTACCAAGGAAATGAAGAAGGATTACACTCTGTTATGCCCGCAGATGTCACCGATCCACTTTGACCTGATCGAGCCGGCAATCCGCGCTTTCGGCTATAACATGGAGATCCTGCAGAACCACAACCGCAATGCCGTAGATGTAGGTCTTCAGTACGTAAATAATGATGCCTGCTATCCATCCCTGATCGTTATCGGTCAGATCATGGACGCACTGTTATCCGGCAAATACGACTTAAACCGCACGGCTGTCTTTATGAGCCAGACCGGCGGCGGCTGCCGTGCCTCCAACTATATCGGATTTATCCGCCGGGCACTGGAGAAAGCCGGTATGCCTCAGGTTCCGGTTATTTCTGTCAATGCAAATGGCATGGAAACTAACCCAGGTTTCTCCATTACACTGCCAATGATGACCAAGGCCATGCAGGCAGTTGTATACGGTGACATTTTCATGCGTGTCCTTTATGCAACCAGACCATATGAGGCAGTTCCTGGAAGTGCCAATGCACTTCATGAGAAATGGAAAAAGATCTGTATTAAGGCTCTTTCTAAGAGACAGCCTGCTATGATGGAATTTGCTAAGAATGTCCGCGGCATTATCCGTGATTTTGATAATCTGGAGCGTCTTGATATTAAGAAGCCGAAGGTTGGTATCGTAGGTGAGATCCTTGTTAAATTCTCTCCTCTGGCTAACAACCATGTAGTAGAGCTTCTGGAGTCAGAAGGTGCAGAAGCTGTAATGCCTGACCTGTTGGATTTCCTTCTTTACTGCTTCTACAACAGCAATTTCAAGGCAGAACACCTGGGAATGAAGAAATCCACTGCAAGGCTTTGTAATGCAGGTATCGCCCTGTTAGAGTTCTTCAGAAAGACTGCAAGAAAAGAGCTGGCCGCCAGCAAACATTTTACACCGCCTTCTGAGATCCGTGATCTGGCAGAAATGGCAAAAGGCTTTGTATCCTTAGGCAACCAGACGGGTGAAGGCTGGTTTTTGACCGGCGAGATGTTAGAGCTGATCCACAGTGGTGTTAAAAACATTATCTGCACCCAGCCATTTGGCTGCCTGCCAAACCACATTGTAGGAAAAGGTGTGATCAAGGAACTGCGAAAGAACTATCCTGAGTCCAACATCATTGCCGTAGATTACGACCCAGGCGCCAGTGAAGTAAACCAGTTGAACCGTATTAAACTGATGCTGGCTACGGCGCAGAAAAATCTGAAGGCTGAGAATGCTTAATAAACGCATTTGAAATATTTCAACAAAAAACACCGGGAAATGTATGTTGTAAAACCAACATTTTCCGGCGTTTTTCATCTTAAATCGTTATTTCTATGTATTTCTTTACTCGTACAGCGGATACTTATCGCAAAGCTTAGTAACCTCTGCCTTAATATACTCTTTCTTATTCTCAAAGTCAGTAGCTGCCAGCCAGATGCACTCTGCAATCTTTGGCATATCCTCTTCCTTTAAGCCTCTGGTGGTAACAGCAGGTGTACCAATGCGGACACCGGAAGTTACAAATGGGCTTCTTGGATCGTTTGGTACTGTGTTCTTGTTTAAGGTAATAAATACCTCGTCACAGCGGTTCTGCAGCTCTTTACCGGAAATATCCATACCACGCAGGTCTAACAGCATCAGATGGTTGTCAGTGCCGCCTGTAAGGATCTTAAAGCCCTGCTTCTGCAGTGCGTCTGCCAGTGCTTTTGCATTTAATACTACCTGATGTGCATATTCCTTAAATTCAGGTTTTAATGCTTCGCCCAGGCATACTGCCTTTGCTGCGATCACATGCTCTAATGGGCCGCCCTGGGTTCCTGGGAAAATAGCCTTATTAAAGTTGAACTTTTCTGCAGCTTCCTTATTCGCTAAGATCAGACCGCCTCTAGGTCCTCTTAAAGTCTTATGGGTGGTAGTTGTAACAACATCTGCGTATGGGATTGGGCTTGGATGCTCTCCAGCTGCTACAAGACCTGCAATGTGGGCCATATCTACCATCAGATAAGCACCTACCTCGTCAGCAATCTCACGGAAACGCTTAAAATCAATGGTTCTTGCATAAGCGCTGGCACCTGCCACGATCAGCTTTGGCTTTGCCTCTTTTGCTTTTCTCTCCAGCTCATCATAATCGATAAAGCCTTCGTCATCTACTCCATAAGGAACAATGTTAAAATACAGTCCTGAGAAGTTTACAGGACTCCCGTGTGTCAGATGACCACCATGATCCAGGTTCATACCCATAACCGTATCTCCTGGTTTTAACATAGCGATAAATACTGCCATATTTGCCTGTGCACCGGAGTGTGGCTGTACGTTTGCGTAATCGC
>ULTY01050956.1_pt1 | contig 10504 bp, 7 predicted proteins | sample 1958021 | NCBI WGS metagenome assembly ULTY01 (sample SAMEA4835746, study PRJEB28245) | human gut metagenome | biome: gut microbiome; material: fecal sample | place: Denmark | collected 2008 | reverse complement strand
GGATTTAAAACGCACCGCTCCATCCGAAGCTCCGGCGCCTGCAAGCTATGTGGTAGACGGCTTAAATATACTGGATCATGCCGCATTTCTTGTCTTTTACCCGGTCAGCGAATCGGATCCACGCATAGCCAAAGGCCGATATTGCATTCCATTAGATGATGCATCGCCACAGGATGCCATGGTTTTGTTTCAGGCTTTGCAACGAACATTGGATACGGCTTTGGGGGCGGAAAACCGGCGGGAACGCCTGGAGGATATCGATATAAATAACTCGCAGCGGTATATTGACGGCATGTTTTCACTTCACTGGGCTATAGAGGACGGTTCACAGGAACTATCTTTGATCTATACTGGACAGGGGGATAGGTGGGTTAGCAGCTTATACAATTTTTATCCTACTACACGTTACATAGGAATATTTATAAAGATTTTATAGTTTCTGTGGCGGGAAATCCTTTCACCCTGTCCGACTATGCCTTTGATAAAATGACGGTAGCTGTGAATACGGTTGCACCGCGTCCGCAGCTTCCCCAGGCCAAACCTTTTTTACGACGGGTCCATTGGTAACCGGTATTACTTCCCAAAGAAAGAGGTACCCCATGATCAAGTTTCTATCCCTGCTCCTGTGCCTACTTCTGCTGGCGGGTTGCGCCGCTCCGGCGGAGCGGGTAGATACGGCCCCTGCGCCTGCTGTAGCCCCTGCCGCTACGCCTTCCCCTACCCTTCTAGAGCCAACGGCTTCCCTTTCGCCCACCCCCTCTCCTACAACCGCACCCACGCCAACCATAGACCCGATGGAATTGGAACCTGTGACGTTAGAGGTCATCGAAGGCCGTGCGCCCTGGGGGGTGGAGGAGGTGGCCACGCGGTTTTATTACGCCCTGGACGGCGAAATAGAGCCCTGCATGACCAGCATGAAGGATCTGGCCCTTTTGACTGCCATCCGCCTGGAGCGCGTGGAACATCCCACCTATGATTCCCATACCATACACTTCTCCTTCCGGGAGGGGCCGGATTATATTTGGGAAAATACCATCGTCGTCGCGCCGTATGCAAAAGTGGGCTATGGCGAATTGACCGGGGACGGCCGGCCGGAGATCATCGTGCTGTTGGGAATAGACTATCGCAACGTAGAGCATGTAGAGCCGGGCTATCATCCCTTTGTATTCACCTGGGAGCAGGATCGGTACGTGCTTATGGAACTTCCACAGCTGGATAGCGACGTGACTCTGGACTGGAGCCCATTCTGGAGCGACAACGAGGATCCCCGCTTCCCGAATGAAGCGAGCGGGGAGATTTTCTACCGGGTACCCGAAGAATGGCTTCTGCAGCAATATGATACCCCGGAGAAACGGGATACCCTGGCCAATGGAGAAATGTCCGGCGACCAGGCGCTGGAGGAAATGTATGAACGGGGTATGGCTATGGCATCCATCATGCCCGTTAACCATTTTGCTGTGGGAAGGGCGAACGGAAAAAACTATCTCATGTTCCGGCAATACGTTTCCTTCCGAAGCGTCGGGAACCGCATTGGGCAATGGGTCTGCGTGATCGAGTTCCAGGGAACGGTAGGAAAGGTTATCGATAAGCGCCTGCTCCTGCTGCCGTCAGGATAAAGAGCGGCCGGGCGAAAACGCCCAGCCAGCTGCAGCTATAAAATAGCAATCCAAACATGTTTTCAATCGACAGTGGCAATCTCATGCCGCATAATTTATGGATAAAAAGTCTGCGCCCAACGCGTTTGATAGGAATTGCCGTTGGTTCGCAAATCTTGCAGTTGGGAATCAAAATAGAAGCGCCATAGGGAATTGGATATGCCGTCGGCCAGGGGGCAGGCCTCCGGCAAAACCCGGGTATAGAATGCCTGGGCCTGTTGATCATAGTAGAGCCGCAGTTTGGTTTCTGCTGCAAAGGTATCCGACACAGGGGCGTATTCGATCACCTCCCGGCCTTCCTTCCTATCCCAATAATCTGCCTCGAGCTGTAGATGTATCACAACCTCTAAATAGCTGTCCGCTCCATTTTCTACGGGATTTACTCCTAAAACCTGTATGCGCTTGGTTTCATAGGCGTCATAGCCTTCTTCGTTGGTTTTAGCCCAGCTATTCAGTAAATCATATTCAAGGGCGAATTCCATCCGGCAGGTAGATAGGTTGTACCAGTATACAGAACTGGACATATATCCGCTGCCTGTAGCATGATCCGTATACAGCGCCCAGTCCTGGCCGGCAAATTGAAAAAGCCCGAGTAGCATTTCGTGGTCCTTGATATACAGTGGCGTATAATCATCCCCATGACGCCGAAAAAACAGGTCGATTCCCTTATTGTGTTCCAGCAGCAAATGCAGACGCCCGTAAGAACCTTCCAATTCATCTATCCACGCCCAATCCACAATCTTGTAGTCTCCGTAATCATAACCATAGGGGGGAAAATCCGCATCTGCGCCGACGGCTTGCAAGGCCCCCGCCAGGTCTGCCGCAAGCAATTGTTTGGCTGCCGCTTCCTCTGCAAACGCCGCCAATGTCCGGTTGCTTACCGCTACGCCGGTCATGGGAGATATGACCGTTTTAGCAGGCCACAAATAATATACATTTTCCGTTTCCTTCAGGGGAAACTCAGACCTGGGCTGGAATCCATAATCATCCGTATCGGCTACTGGGATCTTTGGCTTAGGCATGGATGTACGCTGGGGCGCAGGCGCCACAGTAGGCGCTACCGTCAATGCGGCAATAGGCGATACCGTAGGGGATGGGATAACCTGTTCCTGGGCCGCCGGGGCGGCGCAGCCGGGGAGCAGAAGCAGGCAGAGTAGCAAAGAAAGGAATTTGGCCATGGGCGCTCCCTTCGTGAAGAAATTTTGCTTAGTTTACCATATTTGTTTGAACGAAGTATGAATTTTGGAGGAATGTAGAATGTATGATAAGGTGAAATAAGTTTTACAAAAAAAGGTTTGCAAATCTCTGAAAGAATGAAGTCGCGTCTCATGCTGGCCTGCATCCGGCTATGTCATGTGGCCGGCACCCAGTGGGGTAACAAGAAGTACATGAATATGAAACGCATGGAGGCCGCCCTTAGGGACGCCTCCATTGCCGGCTGACATTATTCAGTTAAGGCCCCGTAAACCATAGTAAAATAACCTTGCCACTATCAATAATTGTGGCCAAGTTTGCTTCCTTGCTGTTAATGTGCCGTAGAGAAACGGCTGGTAAGCCAAACAGAAGGGGGGCGCCTATTTATAGGCCCCCCGAAAAAACATAAGTGGATAGCTTTCTCAGTATGCTCGTTTCAGGATGATGGTTTTAAGCAAATAGCTTCTTAGGCGGCGCATATATTTACCTTAGCGCCCGAATTATAGCATTCGCGGCGGTTTCTACGTTTTGGCGGGAGGTTGCCAAATTCAGCCGCATAAAGGGGCTGAATTGGGCGCCGCCAAACCAATAGCCGTAATCCGGGGCCAGGCCGCATTGGTTTTGGGCAAAATCCACCATTTCTTCATGGGTATGCAGGCGGTTGCTGAAATTCAACCACAGCAGATAGGTTCCTTCCAACGGCGCCACCCCGATGTCCGGGCAATGCTGGGTCAGGGCGTCCCGGATGTAGCAATAGTTCCCATAAATATGGCCCAGCAGCTCCTCCAGCCAGGGCCGTCCCTCCCGGTACGCTGCTTCCGCTGCGATATATCCAAAAGCGTTGCCGCTATTAAACCGCAGGTTTATTAGGCAAGCCAGGTATTTTTCCCGAAGCGCCTGATTTGGGATGATGATCAGGGAGTTTTGCAGCGCCGCCAAATTGAAGGTTTTAGAGGGCGCAGTCATGGTGATCAAAAATTCATCGTAATCCCCCAGGGAGGCGGTGGGATAGTGGGTATGGCCAGGATATACAAAATCATGGTGGATCTCATCGGAGATCACCAATACATGATGCTTGCGGCAGATCTCCATCAGCGGCCGTAGCTCCTCCGGCCGCCATACCCGGCCGACCGGGTTGTGGGGGGAGCTCATAATAAAGAGCTTGGCCTGGTTTTGGATGATGGCCTGCTCAAATTTTTCATAGTCAATGGTATAGGTCATGCCATCCCGGGCCAGATCGCATTGTACCAGCTTGCGTTGGTTGTTTTGCACCGACTCCAGGAAGGGATAATACACCGGCGTAAGCACGATCACTGCATCCTTGGGCTGGGTGGCAAACTGGATGACCCAGTTGATGGCCGGCACCACCCCTGGCGCAAAGCAAATCCATTCTGGGTCGACCTTATAATTGTGATAGGTCTGTTCCCAATCGATAAAAGCCTGGAAATAGGAGGCAGGAGGGACGAAATAGCCGAAGGGGACTTCATCGATATACCTGCGCAAGGCTGCGGTAACGCATGGCGGTTCTTTGAAATCCATGTCCGCCACCCACATGGAAAGCAAATCCGCTTTTCCAAATTTGCTGGCTAGAATGTCCCACTTGGCGCAATTGGTGCCTTTGCGGTCTTTATACTGGAGCAATGCCATAGGTTTCTTCCTCACTATATGCCGTATTGATCATGCAAAAATTAAGTCGGGTTTCAGCCGGCTTAATTTTTGCGAAGAGGTATGGGGTGTAGGCCTTCCAAGGGGCGGGCCACACCCCCGCGTCTGTTTTCCCCCGGACATGCCGGACAGAAAGTAGTTCCATGGCCGCCCGTAGAAACGGGAGACCATGGAAGGATAGGGAATCGTGTTTTTAATAAATGTTGTCGGGATCGTACAGGCCAATGCACATGGCTGCGTCAAAGCCGTCGCGCACCGCCGTGCGGATCAAGCCGGGCGCGTAGCAATCGCCGATGGCCCGGAAGTTGATGACCGTATCCCGCAGGGATTCCACCAACGCGCTGTTGGGCTTCATGCCGCCGGCGGTGATGACGCTGTCCGCAGTGAGCTCAAACCGCTCGCCATCTTTGTTCTGGCAGATCATACCGGTATCGGTGACCTCCAGGCATTTGGTGTTGAGCATGATCTCCACATTGTATTTTGCAGCGTAGAACCGCAAAGCGTTTTTCCGCATGGCGCCTGTCCCGGGGAAGGGTACGTCCGGGCCGGAGCAGATCTCGTCCGCCATTTCCACAACCGTAGCCTTTACGCCCTTCATGGCCAGGCCGATGGCCGCTTCAATGCCGGAGAACCCGCCGCCCAGTACCAGGACGGACTTGCCTACATCCGGCTCCTCCGTATACAGCCGGAGGATGGGGATCGCCTTCTCGTAGCCGGGAATGGGCAGCGATACCGGCGTGGCCCCTGCCGCGCAAAGCAGGAAATCCGGATTGATACGCTTTACATATTCAGGCGTTACTTCGGTATTCAGCCGAAGGTCGATCCTATGCTTTTTGACCTGCCGGATCAGGTATTCCTTATACTGCTTCACCCGGATCTTGAAGGATTCCCCGTCGATCTTGTTCAGCAGGCCGCCCAGCTCGCCGCTCTTTTCGCAGAGGATTACGTTATGTCCCCGCTGGGAAGCCACGATGGCCGCCTCCATGCCCGCGGGACCGCCGCCAACGATAAGCACGTTCTTTTTCTCCGCCGGGAAGGCCGGACGGGCGAAAAGGCTATCCCGCCCAAAGACAGGGTTCACGGAGCAGTGCCGGGGAAGATTGAAGTAACCGCCATCCATGCAGCTGGTACAGCGCAGGCAGGGCCGGATCTCCTCCGTATGCCCGTTCATGGCCTTTAAGGGCAGGTCGGGATCTGCGATCAGGGCCCGAGCCAGTACCACGTAATCCACCTTGCCGTCGGCGATGATCTGCTCCATAAAGGCCGGGTCCGTAATGGCGCCAACCGCGCCCACGGGAATGTGCAGATGCTGCTTGATCTGGGAAGCCGCCTCCACATTGACGCCTTCCTCGGTCACAAACCACGGCGGATCGGTGAGGTTTACGGTCTCTAAGAAGTGGATGGAGCCGGAGGTCACTTGGATCATATCCACCCCGTGCTCCTCTAGCCATTTGCAGAACTGGATGGTGTCTTCCAGCTGGAAGCCCTCCGTCAAGCCCTCCCGGGCGCTGACGCGGAATTCGATGGGGAAGTTGGGGCCGCAGTATTTGCGGATGCTGTCCACCACCATCAGGCTGATCCGCGCCCGGTTTTCCAGGCTGCCGCCAAATTTATCCGTGCGCTCGTTGAGCACCGGGGACAGGAATTGGGACAGCAGCCAGCCGTGGCCGGCATGGACCAGCACGGAGTCATAGCCGCAATGCTTTGCCCGCGCGGCGGCTTTTCCGTAGGAATCTACAACCTCCTCGATGATGTTCTCGGGCATTTCGTAAATCTGGTGTACCCGCTTGCCCAGGCCGTCCTGCTGATCGAATTCATCGATGCGGTTGCTGGGGCCGTAGTTGATTCGGTTGTCGTCGTGGAAGTGCATACCGGCATGGTTCAGTTCGATGCAGGCATAGGAACCATATTGATGGATGGCCACCGCCAGGTCGAAAATGCCGGCTTGGGAACGGATGTCATACATCTTTACCTTGTAGCTCCAGTCTACCACGCCGGTGGGATGCACGTAGGCCTCTCCCATGGTGACGTTGGCGGCGCCGCCCTTTGCCTTGCGCTTGAAGTAATCAATGCCCTTTACGGTCAAATGATTCATGTCGCTCAGGTCTTTTAGCCCTGTGGGCGAGGCAAAGATACGGTTTCGGTAGGTGAGGTTTTTCACTTTTAATGGACTGAATAGGTGTGGATAATATGGATTCAAAATGCCACCTCCTCATTTGGCGATTACCCATCGCGCTTGGGTAAACGGAATTGTCGTTGTTGGTTTGCCAGGTCCTGGTAATGTAGCTTTATTTTAAACCGCAAGGAAGAGATCCAAGCGGCAAGCTTGCATAAAGGCTGCAAAGAAGGCTATAGCAGCATTGCGAATAGGTTGGAAAAGGGGACGCTTAACAAAAAAGCGGGCAGCATACTAATGAGGGGAATATCCAGATCCCACAGCAGATTGATACCCGTGGCCATGGTGATCACCCCGGCGCAAGCGGAAAGATCCCCCATTGCCACAGGGTCCAAAAACGGGGAAAGGAACCCCGCCAGCAAATAGATGCAAAAATAGATGACAAATTGGGGAATGCAGATCAAGGACAGCACGGCGCCATGGGTAGTGGCAAAGCAGAAGAAGGTAAAGAAGTCCAGCACTGCCTTTGCGATCAAAGGGGCATGGTTGGCGGAAAGGCCTTCATTGAGGGCGCCAAAGAGGCCGTATCCACTGCACGCAGCCATGACGACCAGGTTGATGAAGATACAAATATCCACCGGGCCGTTGCCGAACCGCTGCTTAAACCGTGCGTCCACCTTGGCGGAGATCCCCTTTGCCCGGTGGTTGAGATTGAAAGCTTCCCCAATGGCCGTGCCGAGGATCAGGGAGAGGATCACAGCGGACAACTGCTGATAATCTACGATTAACGTAATCCCAATAGCCATGGCCGAAAGGGCGAACAACTGGGAGAGACTCTTTGCCAGCCGCTGGGGGAATACCTTGCTTAGGGCAGCGCCAATGCAAGCGCCTGAAGCGATGGCAATGCTATCGATCATGATTCCTATTGGCATTGGTTTTTATCCTCGTTAATGATTGCGTTATAGGAATCCTTGGTATCAATAAGATGCTTTTTCATATAAACACGTGCGCCTTCTGGATCTTGATCTACAATTTTTCTATATATGGACTCATGGTCGCTGAGGGGATCGTGGCGGGATACCAATCGGGCTGTCATATATTGGCGAGAGAGCTGCAACAAGCTGAGCAATTGGCCATAAACGCTTTGCAAAACGGCGTTTTTGGTCGCCTCCATAATGGCGCGATGGAAGTTCAAGGATTCATGCTGCAGCATTTGCATCCCCTTGTCGCTCCGATCCTTCAGATGGATCTCCCGCATTTTTGTAATGGCTTTTTCTAAGGCCAAGAGGTCGTTTTCATCCCTGCGGATGGCGGCGCAATAGGCAGCGTCCGCCTCTAAGGAAATACGCAGCTCCATCAGTTCATTGATGGTTTTGCTGGTGGTAGTCAAAGCGAAATTCAGCTTACCGATGGGGTCAGTGGCGGAAATATCCCGAATATATAACCCGTAACCCTCCTTGCGATAAAGGATGCCCGCGTATTCCAGGATTTTTAAAGCTTCCCGAACAGGGGCGCGGCTGGTATTAAAAAGCTCGGCCAGCTTGCGCTCCGGCGGAAGTTTGTCCCCGGGCTTCATCCCTTTTTCCACGATCATATTTTTTATGCATTCCAGTGCGAGTTCGGAAAGATATTGGTTTTCGTTTGCCATCCAAGGCCCCCCTTTATCAAGATAGAATCCAATAACGAAGAAAAATTTGGTATACAAAATTTGGATTCTTGGTATACCAAATTGAAGGTTTTTACGTGCATTGTGCACAAAAATGGTTTTGAGAACCATGGGGGTTTCGTTGCTCATCTATAACGTATCACAAAAAGCAAATAGAGTCAAGGAGGTTTTTAGCAAGCTTTTACTTTCTTTTTTCTATAGAGTTTGCGGGATTTCAGGGGGTTGACATTTGCGCTTGCATATGGTATCTTGAATGCGCATATTTGGAATACCAAATCGATAAAACATAGTAATATTTGGTTTTTGATTTTCAGATAATTAAAGAAAGGAGGGACAATAAATCAAATTGGATACAGGGGGGGCCTGCTGTATCAATGTTTCGGCCGGTTCGTGATTGCAAAAATTTGAAGGAGGGTATTTCCCGTGACAACGCATGAAGAAAAACCGAAAAAGAAAATCACAACATTTCTGGCACTTTCACCATTTATCGTCATCTTTGCATTCCTTGTTCTCTTTTATGTGGTTTTGGGCATTCGGCCGGAACCTACCTTTATTATCTGCCTAGCCGCCACCTTTGGGATCGGCATCATTTTTGCAGGTAAGAGCTACGACCAGCTGCTCAAGGCTGGATGCGCCCGGGTGGGCAAGACCATGAGCGCCATTTTGATCATCTTCTCCATCGGCATCGTGGTAGGCACCTTCATGTATAGCGGCGCCATTCCCACCCTGGTGGTGTACGGCATTAAGATCATCAGCCCCAACATGTTTTATCTCACCGCCTTGCTGGCGTGCATGATCATTTCCCTCGCCTGCGGCTCCTCCCTTACCACGGTGGGTACCCTGGGCATTGCCCTGTATGCCATGGCCAGCGTCATGGGCGTAGATATGAAAATGACCCTGGGCGCCATCTGGTGCGGCGCCATCTTTGGCGATAGCTGCTCCCCGGTTTCCGACGGCCCCAACATGAACGCCGCCGTTACCCGCGTAGACCTTTACAAGCTGGTTGGCAACAACCTGAAATATTCCTTTGGCCCGGCTTACGTCCCTGTTATCATCTTCTACTTGGTGCTAAGCCTGAACGCGCCGGCAGCCACCGCTGTGGAAAACGACACCATCAATACGTTCCTTACGGAAATCAACACTATTTATAATATCAGCCCCATTTGCTTGCTTCCTTTTATAATCCTCTTCCTGAGCATCATCGTGAAGGTGCCTGCGGTGCCCGCTTTGATCGGCTCTGCATTCTCCGCCATCATCGTAGGCCTTGCGCTGCAGCCTTTCTCCTTTAACAGCGCCATCACCTGCATGAACACGGGCTTCACCCTGAACATGATCCCCGCTTCCGTGATCGATACGGCCACACTTTCTTCCACCACCACCAACCTATTGGTGCGCGGTGGTATGGCAAACATGGTGGGCCTGGTCTGCGTGATTATCATGGCCCAGATGATCGTTGCCATCATCGAGGAGTGCGGCTTCATGGATCACCTGATGCACACCCTCTTCTCCAAGGCAAAGACCCCCAGGTCCCTCATGCTGGCGGCCACCCTTACCGGCCTCTGCCTGGCGCCCTGCGGCGGCAATGCCTATCTGCCCACCATCATCACCGGCACCATGTATCAGCGGCCCTTCCTGGAGAACAAGATGGACCTGGTGAACCTGGCCCGTATCAACTTGGCCGGCACCGGTATTTCCTGCTCCATGTGGCCCTGGCTGGTGGTTGGAACATACTACTATACCAACCTGGGCGTAACCCCGCCGGAGTTTGCCATGTACTGCGTGGCATTGCCCCTTGCGATTTTGACCCTGGTAATTTCCGCATTGACTGGCTGGGGCATTGTGCGCCTCACCGACGAGGAAGCGGCGGCCCAGCTTGCGGAGTTGGATGAAGGTAAGTCATAAGGTTTAAACAATGGAAAGGGATGTGGGCATTTTGCTTTTCGCAACAATGCCCCTTCCTTCATTTATCACCTGGTAAAAAGATAGGAGGAACACCGTGGATCAATTTTTTTCGAATAGGGAAAAATACCCCCATCTATTTAGCCCGGTAGAATTGGGCGGAAAATTGTTTAAGAACCGCATCATCGCTTCGCCTCACGGATGCAGGTTGCCGGTGCTGGAGATCGACGGCACCGATTACGCCCACGTAACGGAGCTGGGCATCAAATCAGTCTGTCGAGAAACCCGGCTATGCATCAGGCATACGCC
>ULTY01015888.1_pt1 | contig 10679 bp, 9 predicted proteins | sample 1958021 | NCBI WGS metagenome assembly ULTY01 (sample SAMEA4835746, study PRJEB28245) | human gut metagenome | biome: gut microbiome; material: fecal sample | place: Denmark | collected 2008 | reverse complement strand
GACGTGATTTTTGATGATGAATGTGAAAATCTTGAGCTTGACGGACTTGATGTCTGGACTTCTATTTATGACAAGCAACTCCCGGGATACTCGGGTGAAGGATTCGTTTACCTGACCGGTGGAACAATGAGGTTTGAGGTTACGGCTCCGGAGGACGGCATGTACGAGATCAATACGAGATATGTTCAGATACTTGACCAGGGTTCGAGAATGCAGACTATTTCAATAAACGGCGCTGAGAATATGGTCGATTTTCCGTATGCCGATACGTGGACTGACAAGAGCTTTGGAATATTCAGATTGAACAAGGGCGTAAATACTATAGAGCTTCTTACGAAATACGGATATGCCGCGTTTGATACTATTACCGTAAAAAAAGCGGTCTTGCCGGAGCTGAATATAGATCCGACGCTTTCCGACCCAAATGCGACAAAGGAAGCTCAGGGATTAATGAATTATCTCTGCGACGTTTACGGCAAGAATATAATCTCCGGTCAGCAGGAGATATACGGCGGAGGACATACTGAGGACAGTCCAAACGGTTACAGCGGCGACGAGTTATTAGGTTATGAAACCGAATTTGAGTGGATCAAGAAAAATTTCGGAGATTATCCTGCTATAAGAGGCTTTGATATGATGAACTATAATCCTCTTTACGGCTGGGACGACGGCTCTACGGAGCGAATAATTGAATGGGCAAACGATAGAAACGGTATTCCGACAGTATGCTGGCATATAAATCTTCCGAATGATTTTACAAGCTATGAGGTCGGCGAAGCGGTTGATTGGAGTAAATGCTCATATAAACCCAACGATACATTCAGCGTTGAAAATGCCGTTGTCAAGGGAACAAAGGAATACGAGTATATAATGCTAGCTATTGAGGATATTGCCGAGCAGCTTATTAAGGTGCAGGAAGCGGGAGTACCCGTAATTTTCAGACCTTATCATGAAGCGGAGGGAAATCCCGGCGCCGCATGGTTCTGGTGGGGACAGGACGGAGCAGAGGCTTACAAGGCTCTTTGGAAGCAGCTTTATACCGAGCTTACAGAAACCTACGGACTTCATAACCTTATCTGGGAATATAACAGCTATACTTATTCCTCGTCGCCTGAATGGTATCCCGGAGACGAGTGGGTTGATATTGTGGCGTATGATAAATACAATACGGTATATAACAGGACCGACGGGCTTTCAGGCGTTCCGAATGAGGACGCAATATCCGGTACATTTTATAATCTTGTAAATCTTACGAATAATAAAAAGCTTGTGGCTATGTCTGAAAACGACTCGGTACCAAGCGTTGATAATATGCTTATAGAAAAGGCTTACTGGCTCTATTTCTGTATCTGGTATGACAACGGTACGGATAATTTCTTGTCCGACAGTCAGCGCTACAATAATTTTGACACCTTAAAGACGACATATCAGAGCGATTTCTGCGTTACCCTCAGTGAGCTTCCGGATTGGAAAAATTATAAAGCAGATGAAAAGCCTACAGAATCTACCGAGGAAACAACGGAAAATCCATTAGGATTTATTCCCGGAGACGTCAAGGCCGACGAGGTTATTAATGTGTTCGACGCCGCGGCTTTAAGAAGCATGCTTCTTAAAGATATCCCTGATGTAATTGAAGCGTCTGCTGCCGATACAAACGGCGACGGAAGCATAACGATTGCGGATCTGGTACTTCTTCATGAGTATCTTGTGGGAATGGACGTTGAGCTTACCTATTATAAGGGCGTTTAAGTCTGCATTTTAAAACGGCGGTTTATACCGCCGTTTTTTGTTTCGTTATATGCTTTTTGTATTTATATCAATTGAAAAAAACAGTTATTTATGTTATAATAGCATTAATTCAATAGAAACGGAATGATTTAAATGGAGATATATCTTGATAACGCCGCTACCACAAAGCCTTGCAGCGAGGCAGTTGAAGCGGCGCTTGACTGTATGACGGATAATTACGGAAACCCTTCGTCCTTACACGCCAGGGGGTTGAAAGCCCAGATTGCAATAGATGAGGCAAGAAAAATTATTGCAAGGGAGTTAAGCTGTCCAACAGAGTGCGTTTATTTTACCTCTGGCGCCACTGAAAGCAATAATGCGGCTATTTTCGGCGCTGCAAGGTCGTTCGGAAAGCGACGTCCCAGAATCGTGACGACGTCGGTCGAGCATGCGTCGGTTAAAGCCGCGATGAACGAGCTTGAAAAGCAGGGGTTTGAAATCGTTAGGATCTCGCCGGATAGTTCCGGAAAAATATCCTGCGAAGAAATTGTCGGCGCCGTTGACGAAACAACATGTCTTGTCAGTATGATGATGGTTAATAACGAAACAGGCTATATACTGCCGGCAGTCAGCGTATTTTCGGCTGTTAAAAGGAAATTCCCCCAATGTCTGACTCATTGCGACGCAGTGCAGGGCTTTATGAAGCTGCCGCTGAGCATGAAATCGCTGAATGCCGATTTGATATCTATGAGCGCGCATAAGATATACGGCTGTAAGGGAGCAGGAGCCCTTTATGTAAAGAAAGGTCTTCATCTTTCGGGATTGCTTTTCGGCGGCGGGCAGGAAAAAGGCTTTCGCCCGGGAACAGAAAATGTTCCGATGATTGCCGCGTTCGGAGCAGTCGTAAAGTCGCTGAGCGGTACGGCGGATAAAAGATATTCGGAAATCGTCAATCTGAAAAACGCATTTATAAAGCGAGTTTTGCTCATAGACGGAGTTGTTGTTAATTCCGGCGACGACTGCTCTCCTTATATAATAAATTTATCCGTTCCCGGAATACGTTCGGAAATAATGCTTCATTATCTTGAGTCCAAGGGGATTTATGTATCAAGCGGTTCCGCCTGTTCAAAGGGAACGCAAAGCGGCGTTTTAACCGAATTCGGTTTGAATTCTCGTTTGTCAGATTCGGCGTTAAGAATAAGTCTGTCTTTCTGTAACACTGAGGAGGAGCTTATGACGCTGGCCGACGCGATTGAAGAAGCGCAAAAAAAACTGATACATTATAAATAAAATCCCGGTAAAAATTGTATGACAAGTATGCTTGACATATACCTGCGGATATGATATTATATTTCTATGATTTAAATGCGCCGGCGCCTGAAAGGAACTGTTATGGACAAGGAAGAAATATTGAAAAGAGGCCGTGAGGACGGTCCTGATGAGAGAGAGCAGAAAATATATCTTGACGCTTTGAATTTTTCAGGGATAATAGTATGTCTGATATGCATATTTTTTATCTGCTACAGTATTATAAAGGGCGTTTCTCCTTATCCTTACTGTATAATGGCTATGGCCTACTGCGCTTCCGATAAGCTCTACAGATTTGCGAAGCTTAAAAGAAAAAACGATTTGATCTTCGGATTGGCGGCGTCCGCCTCGCTTATCTGCTGGGTCGTGCTGTTTATTCTTGATTTCTGACGGGAGGGGTTAAAATGGAGGCGTTAACGCTGCAAAACCGCCTTAAAGCCGTCAGGGCGGAAAAAAAGGTTTCACAGGGAGAATTGGCGGAAATGGTCGGGGTATCCCGTCAGACAATAAGCTCAATAGAGAATAATCAATTTTGTCCGAGCGCGAAGCTCGCCTTATTAATTTGCGTGGCTCTTGAAAAGCGTTTCGAGGAGCTTTTTTATTTTGAATAACGGAGATGATAAAGGGATGAAGGAAATTATTTTGGTGAAATACGGAGAAATGGCTCTGAAGGGCCTCAATAAGAGGACTTTTGAGGATGTTCTCGTTAAAAATATAAAAAGACGTCTGAAAGATCTCGGCAAAACAAATATAACAAGGGCTCAGTCGACGATTTTTATTGATCCTTACGAAGAGAAATACGATACTGACGAAGCTGTGGATCGGCTTAAAAAGGTTTTCGGTATAGCGGCGCTCTGCCGGGCTGCCGTTTGTGAAAAGCAGTTTGACGATATAAAAAGAGTTAGTCTTGAATATCTGGAAGAGGCTCTTAGCTATGCTTCTACCTTTAAGGTGACGGCCAAAAGAGCGGATAAGAGCTTTCCTATGAAATCGCCTGAAATCTGCCGTGAGCTCGGGGGCGCTCTTCTTTCCAGATTTGACAATCTTAAGGTGGACGTTAATAATCCGGAGGTAACGGTTACTGTGGAAATCCGTGACAGCAAGGCTTATGTCCACGGGGAAAACATTAAAGGAGCCGGCGGCCTTCCGGTCGGAACAAGCGGTCATGCTATGCTGCTGCTTTCCGGAGGGATAGATAGTCCGGTGGCGGGATATATGCTTGCAAAGAGAGGAGTACATATATCCGCTGTTCATTATGTCAGCCCTCCTTATACTTCTGAAAGAGCAAGGTTAAAGGTAGAGCAGCTATGTGAAAGACTGACCGATTACTGCGGAAGCATAGCCTTTTTCTGCGTTCCGTTTACTGAAATACAGGAGGCTATAAAAAATCATTGCCCCGAGGAGTTTTTCACAATAATAATGAGAAGGCTGATGATGGAGATTGCTCAGAGGATATCAGAAAGGGAAAAATGCCTTGCTTTGATAACCGGTGAAAGCGTAGGACAGGTTGCAAGTCAGACTATGAACGCAATAGCGTGTACCGACGCAGTGTGCAGGATACCCGTTTTCAGACCGCTTATCGGAATGGATAAGACTGAAATTGTCGAAACTGCCAGAAAAATAGATACTTTCGACATATCAATTCAGCCTTACGAGGATTGCTGTACTGTCTTTACTCCGCGTCATCCAAAGGTCAGACCGCTGCTTTCGGATGTTGAAAACGCTCAGAACGGATTCGACTTTTCCGAGCTTGTAGACAAGGCGGTAAATGATACGGAGCTAAAAATATTTAATCTTGAATTTTGATTATTAGAATAAAAAAGTTAATAGTGTAAACGAAAATTTGGTGAAAGTATGAAAAATACAGATAGGAATAATGGTGAAATAGGACAAACTAACGAAGTGACCCCTGATAATCTTGACAAATTGGTTACAGATGTAGTAAAATTGTTATTAATTAAGGGAGTAACTATAGCTACGGCGGAGAGCTGTACCGGAGGACTCCTTTCAGAACTGATAACGTCAGTTCCCGGCGCGTCTAAGATTTTTGAAATCGGAGTATGTACATATTCTAATAAAATAAAACACGAATATCTGGGCGTTCCTAAGAATCTTTTCAAGCAATACGGCGCTGTAAGCCGTCAGGTTGCCCTTGCGATGGTGGCAGGACTTCAAAAGCAATCCGGAGCCGATATATGTATTTCTGTGACAGGAACGGCAGGGCCGGGCGGCGGAACGCCCGAAAAGCCTGTAGGTACCGTCTATGTCGGAATAAGCTGCGGTAAAAAGCGTATTGTAAAGCTTCTTAAGCTGTGGCAGCTTGAGGATAAGAGTCGGGATAATATAAGAATGAATACCGCTTATAGAATTTTCGAATTTCTTGAGCAGATGCTTGTCGTAATGCCCGACAATCTTCCTAAAAAGAATGTTTCAGGCAATCAGAGGCGAACATATAAGGACGTGATTAGGGGACTCCTGCCTTGGAAGGGCGACAGCGTAGGCGAGGTTGTAAGGAAAACAATTTTTATGGCGGCGGTCGTCGTATTTAGCGTTTGCCTTTTTCTGATCGCTGATTATTATGTCGAAAACTATAAAAACAGACAGCTTGGAAAAGAAATAGAGGATATTTACGATAAGGCTAACTCCGGCGCGGCAGAGGAGCCGTCTCAGGAAAATGAAGCGGAGCCCGAGGCTTATAAAAGCTGGGAGCTTAAAGAGGGCGCTAAGCTGCTTCTTGAAAGAAATCAGGATGTTGTCGGATATATAAAGATACCCGGAACCGAAATCAGCTATCCTGTCGTTCAAAGAAGGAAAGAGGACGGCAACGAGTATTATCTCAATAAGAATATTGATAAAGAGGACGCCAAGGCAGGGACGATATTCCTTGACTGGAGAAATTATTTCGACTATGTGGTAGACGGAGTTAAGGTTCTTGAAAATTCACAGAACCTTATTGTTTACGGACACGACATGAAGGACGGCTCTATGTTCGGAGGTCTTCAGGATTATGAAGACGTAAACGGCTTTTACAGCGAACATCCGATTATCGAGCTCAGCTCCAATTACGAGACTTATAAATATAAAATATTCGCTTATTTCATCATAGACGCGGAAGATGAAACCGAAACAAAGTTTGACTGCTGGAATACCCTGAATTTTGCAGGAGAAGACGATTTCTATGAATTTGTGAATAACGCTAAAAAACGTGCGCTTACATTTAACGATGTGGACGTCAGATACGGCGATCAGCTTCTTACGCTTTCGACCTGCAACAGCGTTTTTGACACAGGAAGACTTATAGTTATGGGCAGGCTTTTGCGAGACGGAGAGGATCCTTACGAGGGAACCGATAACGTAAGGAAAAATCCTAATATACTCTGGCCGTCGATATATTATGAATGGAACGAAAAGACATACGATCCAGACGCCGAATTTGAAGGCTATCCGCTTGCGACAAATTAAGGACGTATGAAAGGGCAGGAAACAAAATGATATCTAAGAAAAGCTTGATTACTATCGGCTGCACTGCCGCAGTAGCAGTTATTGCTCTGGGCGCGGTGTTTGTATTCGGCGGAAACGGAGAGGACAAGACTCCGTCAAGCTCGTCGGCCGATGTTTTGGAACCGGTAACTGAGGCTCCCACAGAGCCTGAGCTGCCAATAATAGAAAATTTTTCGGACGAACCCGGATTGACCGGACTTGCTAAGATGCTTCTCAGGGAAAATGACGATGTTGTAGGATATATTAAGATAAGCAATACTTATGTTGATTATCCGGTTGTTCAGTATGACGGCGAGGATCTTGACGAACAGGGAAACGATTATTATCTTCATAGAGATCTTTACGGCGATTATCTTGAATCCGGAACAATTTTTATGGATTACAGAGATAATTTTGAGGCAGATGAAAGCAAGCAGACTGACAACGTGGTGCTTTACGGTCATAACATGCTTAACGGTTCAAAGTTTGCCACGCTGCATTATTATAGGCAGGACGAATCCTTTTATGATGAAAATCCTATAATTGAATTTAGTTCAAATTATAGAGATTACAAATATATAATCTTCGGATATTTTGTGACAAGCGGAAGTTACGGAGAATCCTCCTACGGACCAGAATTTGCTTACTGGGATACGCATGATCTGAGCAATGAAAAGGATTTTGACGATTATGTCGAAACTGTTCGCAGTAGATCTATGATATCGCCGGATATAGACGTTGATTACGGGGACAAGCTTCTTACGCTTTCAACATGTCATTTGGACGAAGACAATTCACGCTTTATCGTCGTCGCAAGGCGTTTGCGTGATCACGAAACAGCAGATAAAATTGATAAGGCCGCGAGCGGCGGCAATGCTCGTGAAGACTCTGCTGTAACTGAGGATCAATAATAAATAGGAATTGGAGAGAGATATGGAATTACGAATACCACGAAAGGGCATAGCCGTTTTAACAGCCGCTGTGATAATGGGTTCCGCCGCATTAACAGCGAGGCTTTATACCGGAAATGTTGAAGCAGTGGAAGATAAACAGGTTACAACTGCGCCTGCTGCCGAAATTGAAATTCCTGAAACGACGGAGAATTCGACTGATGAATACGAGGTTACGGCATGGTGGAAGGCTAATTTATCAGATTATAATGATAATTTATCGCTTGTAAGCTATGAAACCGTCGAGGCGCCCGAGGAGGAAACCGAGCCGTCTGACGAGGGAGTCGTTGTAAACGATACGGGCGTAAGCTACATAGAGCAGGACGATTATGAATCAATTCAGATTGTTCCCGTACCGGAACGTCAGGAATCTGAGCCTGTAAATGTTGAGGCGGGCAATTTTGCCTTTACAACCTATGGATACGGGCACGGAGTTGGAATGAGTCAGAACGGAGCTAATCATTATGCGTCATACGCTGGATGGAACTATCAGCAGATCCTTCAGCATTATTATCCTGGAACTTATATCCAGAACACCGGCAGGACAAAGGATACTATTTCGGCCGGAGGAGTCAGCGGATCGGTACTTGACATAGTATCAATGGTTACATATAACGAGGTCGGCTCTTCTATGAGCAACGAGGCTATCAAGGCTCAGGCGGTAGCGGTCTATACTTATATTATGTATAAGGGAGGAAGCGCCGGAGATCTTTATCCTAAGTCTAATCCTCCGCAGAATGTAATTAACGCTGTAAATTCAGTATTGGGGGAGGCCGTTTACTATAACGGAAGCTTTGCGCTCGCCATGTTCAGCGCCTCCAGCGGAGGAAGCACCGCGTCTTGCTACGACGTATTCTATGAGGACATTCCTTATTTGAGAAGCGTATACTGCGAATATGACGCTCAGTGTGACCCGCATTACGGAACGGTCGAGGTTATAAGCGTTGATCAGGTAAGGTCTGATCTTGAATCATGCCTTGGAATTACTTTATCTGACAATCCGGCAAACTGGATTTCGATAGTCGAGGGAGACGGAGGCTATGCGGCTTACGTTGTAGTAGATAATCAGGTAACGGTTAAGGGCAATGATTTCAGAGGCTATCTGGGATTGAAATCGCCTAATTTTACTTGTACATATTATTAATTTTTTAAGCGGCATTACCGATAAAAGCGGTAATGCCGCAAATACTATATAAGGCTGATAAAATTCGGCTTTTTGCATTTTTTAAACCGAATCGCATATAATGTAAATTGCGTCGGTTTTAAAGGAGGAGTTATACAGTGAACGTCTGCGACATTATTTTCAAAACAAAGCGAAAGCAGCCTCTTTCCGCAAAGGAAATGAAATGGCTTATAAACGGATATGTCAGCGGAGAGGTGCCTGATTATCAGGTATCGGCATGGCTTATGGCCGTATGCTTAAACGGTCTTTCTGAGGAGGAAACAAAAAAACTTACTCTTATTATGAGAGATTCAGGAGAAAAAATTGATTTAAGCGGTATTGACGGCATAACTGTGGATAAACACAGTACCGGCGGAATCGGCGATAAGACAAGTCTTATCATAGCTCCGGTCTGTGCCGCCTGCGGCATAAAAGTACCTAAAATGTCAGGAAGAGGACTGGGTTTTACCGGAGGAACAATCGACAAGCTTGAAAGCATTCAAGGCTTTAATGTTGATTTGGAGCGTGAAAATTATATCGATACAGTAAACCGTGTCGGTACTGCAATCATAGCGCAAAGCGGAAATCTTGTACCGGCGGACAAAAAGCTTTATGCGCTTAGGGACGTTACATCAACTGTGGACAGTATACCGCTGATATGCGCCAGTATTATGAGCAAAAAGCTTGCGATAGGTTCGGATTGCATTTTGCTGGATGTTAAAACGGGAAGCGGGCCTTTATGAAAAATATTAATGATGCGGAAAGGCTTGCGTCTCTTATGGTTGAAACTGGGCGGAATGCAGGCAAAAAGTGCCGCGCCGTTATAACCGATATGAATCAGCCCTTAGGAAAAGCGGTCGGAAATGCACTTGAGGTTATAGAAGCTGTCGAGGTATTAAAGGGCAGAGAAAAGGGAAGACTTTATGAGCTTTGCATGGTTTTGGCGGCTAATATGCTGGAGCTTGCCGGAAAGGGCTCCTTACAGGAGTGCAGAGCGTTTGCAGAAAACGCGGTTGAATGCGGAGACGCTTTAAGAATATTTAAAAAGATGATCTCGGCTCAGGGGGGCGACGCGGGATTTATAAATAATTATTCATTACTTCCTGAAGCGAAGCATAAAATAGAAATAAAAGCTAAGGAAAGCGGTTATATCGCTGAAATTGACAGCGAGGGAATCGGTTTTGTATCTCTTCTCACAGGCGCGGGACGCACAGGCAAGGATGACGCTATTGATTATTCCGCCGGATTGATTATAAATTTCGGTCTTGGAGATTATGCCGAAAAGGACAGCGTTTTAATGACGCTTTATTCTAACGATAAAAATAAGCTGGAGGAAGCCGCCCGAAGAGCTGAAAATATTTTCAGGTTGACTGACAGGCCAACAGATCAGCCTCCTCTTATATATTCCGTTATATAAAAAGTATTTATTAATTTGTTTATTATTACTATTGACATAATTCAGGATTCAGTATAAAATTATTATAAGATTTTTAATATGGAGGAAAAATTATGCAGAAAACTAAAATTGGTATTTCAGTGGGCGTTATGGGAGCAGTCATGTATTTTGCGTCGCTTTTCGGGGGATATATACCAATGCTTTTACTGGCAGGCTACATTTTTTTGAAGGAGGAAAATATATGGCTGAGAAAGGCCGCTTTCAAGGCTGTGGCGCTGATGCTGGTATTTTCCGCCTGCGGAGCGGTTATAAGCTCAGTTAATGATATTCTGGGCATATTCAACAGCCTGTTTGATTGGAGCTTGGAAATACCTCTTGAACTGGATTATGTACTTAGCAGAATTATTGATCTTGTCAAAGTAATTATGTTTGCTGTATTAGGCTTTAGGGCGTTCAGCCAGGGAGACGTTGCAATTTCAACTATTGACAAGGCGATCAGTGTGGATTCTGCGGGAAATAATAAATAATATTTGATATTTAAAAGGAGAAAATTGAAATGGGTTTTTTAGATAAGCTTAAGAGCACTGCCGGAAACGCTATGGCTGCGGCAAGCGACGCCGCCAGAAACGTTCAGGATAAGGGAAAGGAAATGACT
>ULTY01021348.1_pt1 | contig 10707 bp, 8 predicted proteins | sample 1958021 | NCBI WGS metagenome assembly ULTY01 (sample SAMEA4835746, study PRJEB28245) | human gut metagenome | biome: gut microbiome; material: fecal sample | place: Denmark | collected 2008 | reverse complement strand
AAAATCCGCAGACGGTGCGATGCGTGATGCCTGGAGCCTTCTGGATCAGTGCCTCGCGTTCCATTTCGGACACGAGCTGACCTACGATATGGTGCTGGACGTGCTGGGCGCGGTGGATACGTCAGTGTTCAGCAAACTGTTGCGCTGCGTGATTGCGCGGGATGTGGCGGGCTGTATCGGTGTGCTGGAAGAGATCGTGCTGCAGGGACGGGATATGAGCCAGTTTGTTTCCGATTTTACCTGGTATCTGCGCAACCTCCTGCTGGTGAAAACTTCCGGGGATTCTTGTGAAGAAGTGATTGACATATCCAGTGAGAATCTGGCAAGATTGAAAGAAGAAGCGCAGCAGATCGAAGTAGACGCGATCATGCGGGATATCCGGTGTTTTTCGGAGCTGTCCGGCAGGATTCGCTATGCGGGTCAGAAACGTGTCCTGATTGAAATGGCGCTGATTCGGCTGTGCAGGCCGGAGATGGAGACGAACGAAGATACACTTCTGGAACGGATTCGAAAGCTGGAACAGACGGTGGAACAGATCGAAAGCGGCTCGATTGCAGTCGCAGCGGTGCCGACAGGACAGCCCGCAGTGCAGGCAGCAGCGCCGGTCAGAAAGGCAGAGCTGCCCAAGGCAGTTCCCGAGGAAATCAAAGAAATCGTAGCCAAGTGGCCGCGGGTTGCAGGAAGTGCACAGCAGCCGATGAAGTCGTATCTCAAAAATGCGCGCCTAAGCCTTGGCGGTGACAATCGGCTGCTGCTTGTGGTGGAAGACGGGCTGGCGTCCGATTATTTTACCAAAGAACCGGCAAATAAGGGCGCACTGGAACAACTGTTGGCGGAGCTGACGGGCAAGCAGATCGAGGTTGAAGTCCGCAGCGTGCGCAGCAAACAGGAAATGGAAAGTTCTTATGTAGACCTGACAAGGGTCATTCATATGGACATAGAAGAAGAGTAACAAACAGAAAGGATGCAATAAAATGGCAAAGAGAGGCGGTTTTCCGGGCGGCATGGGTATGCCCGGCAACATGAATAACCTGATGAAGCAGGCACAGCGCATGCAGCGTCAGATGGAAGAAGGACAGAAGGAACTCGAGGTGAAAGAGTTTTCTGCAAAATCCGGCGGCGGCGCGGTTGAGGCTGTCGTAAACGGCAAAAAGGAGCTGGTAAAGCTGACCATTTCCGAAGAAGCAGTAGATCCGGAAGATGTGGAAATGCTGCAGGATATGATCGTTGCGGCTGTGAATGAAGCGATGAAGCAGGCGGACGAAGCGAGCCAGGAGCTGATGGGTAAAATGACAGGCGGACTCGGCGGAGGCTTCCCGTTCTGATATGGATCTTTACAGCGGCTATATCAACAAACTCATTGACGAGCTTTCGGGGCTTCCCGGAATTGGCAGTAAATCTGCGCAGCGTCTGGCGTTTCACCTGATCGGGCTTCCGGAAGCAAAGGTGAACAGGATTGCAAATGCGATGATACAGGCTCGGCAGAATGTTCGCTATTGTAAGGAATGCTTTACCCTGACCGATAACGAGCTTTGCCCGATCTGTGCCAACGCAGAGCGGGACCATTCGACGATTATGGTTGTGGAGAACAGCCGGGATCTGGCTGCCTACGAAAAAACCGGAAAATACAAAGGAGTCTATCATGTGCTGCACGGGGCGATTTCCCCGATGCTGGGCGTGGGACCCCATGATATCAAATTAAAAGAGCTGATGGAGCGCCTGTCCAGAGAGCCGGAGGTAAAAGAAGTCATTATCGCAACCAACTCCAGCCTTGAGGGTGAGACGACGGCGATGTACATCGGCAAGCTGATTAAACCTACAGGAATCCGTGTGACAAGAATCGCGAGCGGCGTACCGGTAGGCGGTGATCTGGAATACATTGATGAAGTAACACTGCTTCGTGCGCTGGAGGGGCGTACTGAGCTGTAACAGACAAAATTTTCAGACGAAAGAGATGGACGAACCTATGAAAAAAGAGTTATTCGGGGAAGTAAACGGCAGAGAGGTGTATTTGTATACACTGGAAAACAGTCATGGTATGAAGGTGACGGTCAGCAGCTTTGGTGCGCTGATCATCCGCATCTGGGCGCCGGATCATAACGGAAATTTTGCAGACGTTGCGCTCGGTTATGACAGGTTGGAGCAATATCTGGAAAACGGTAAATTTTATGGTGCAGTCGTTGCGCCGAATGCGAACCGGATCGGCGGTGCAAAATTCACCCTCGAAGGAAAAACCTATGAGCTGTCTGTCAACGACAATGGCAATAACCTGCACAGTCACAGAGCTCTGGGTGGGCATAAGCGGATCTGGGATGCCGAAGAAAAAGAAAACGGCATTTTATTCACGATGTCTATGAAAGATGGGGAACTTGGCTTTGGCGGAAACAGGGACTTTTCGGTTCTGTATGAGCTGACGGAGGAGAACGGACTGCGCATTACCTATGATGTGGTAAGCGATGCAGATACGATTCTTAACCTGACAAACCATTGCTATTTCAATCTGGATGGACACGGTGCCGGACAGATTACCGACCATGAGCTGCAGTTGTTTTCCCATGCGTATACCCCGGCCGATGCAGAATCGATTCCGAATGGAGATATTTTACGCGTAGAAGGTACACCGATGGACTTCACAGAGCCGCATCTGATCGGCGAACGGATCGATGCAGACTTTGACCAGCTTAAAATGGCAGGCGGATATGACCATAACTGGGTTCTGGACAATTACACCGGGCAGGTTCGTAAAATTGCAGTTGTCAAGAACTCCGATAAATCCCGCACGATGGAGGTTTATACAGATCTTCCGGGCGTTCAGTTCTATTCGGGCAACTCCAGGGATCTTGAAGCCGCAAAGGATGGGAAAACCTACGGCTACAGAGCGGGCCTGGCACTGGAAACCCAGTTCTATCCGGATACACCGAACAAACCACAGTTTCCTTCTTCGGTATTCGGACCTGACAGACCGTATCACACCGTAACAGAATATCGGTTTGTATAACACTGTCCACGCAGGACATAGAAAAACCGGCAGCAGCGAAGCGATCAAAGCTTTGCTGTCTGCCGGTTTTTATTCATGACAATAGAATGTTGCGGAGCGTGCATTCTATTGTTTTAGGAATCCTGCCGTCTTTGCTTCCCTTATCTTTTGCAGGTCAGAGTCTCGTCCCCGCCAACGCCTTTACAAAGCTTTTCTCCTCGGATCCATGCTTCATCCATGCACAGATATTTAATACGCTTACGATAGCCCCACGCATAAGCGACATGAATCCTGCCATCTTTTCCCTGAATCAGGCAGGGATATTCGTAACGGCGGTTGTTGACGTCGTTCCACGGACCGATAAAGCCCTCGCCGTGTTCGATGATACGCCGCCAGGGCCAGGTTTTTCCTCCGTCCTCGGAAATGGCGAGTACGACAGGACAGCGCTGGTCGGGCCAGACGGTGCGCTCGGGCTCGTCATTGAAGGCGACGTCATTGTATACAACGCAGACTGCGCCGCTTTGAAGACGGATTGCGGTAATGCTTGCGTTGTTGTTGCGCAGCACAGTAGGCTCCGGCACGCTCCAGGTCTCGCCGTTATCATGGGATTCCGAACGGTAAATATGGTCAGCAGAGCGGCTGCGCAGCAGGCAGATCAGATTTCCGGGAGAAAGCTCCACGATATTGCCGTGTACGCGCCCGCGGCTGCCGGGCATCATGACGCTGCGCCAGGTTTTGCCCTGGTCGTCTGAAAGCTGCAGGACGGTGTAATCGTCTCCCATGCAGGAATCGTTGATCGCACAGCGGAAATTGTTGAAAATAAAACGTCCGTTGGACAGAATCTGAATCTTTTGCCGGCAGAACGAGCCGGGAGCGGAAAACATTGTCTCGGTCGCCTCCCAGGTGTGCCCGTTATCGCGGGAAATTTTCCGGCGGATTTCAGCAGTTCCCTGTAAATTGTCAGAGGTTGGATTGTTGGGATCACGGGAAACCTGTGCGGTATACATCAGCCAGATTTCTCCGTTTGGATGCAGGAAGAGGGAAGGATTCTGCTCGCTGCGGGTTGGATCATCGGAAACAATTACCGGTGTTTTCCACTGGGAACTGTCCTCTGACAGACGTGACACAGCGATGCTGACGTCCGCGTTTCCCTCGCAGGAGCCTGCAAACCAGCAGCAAAGCAGATCGCCATTTTCAAGCTCTAAAAGATCTGGCGCGTGACAGCTGTTCCACGGATTCGGAATCAGGGATTCCACGAAATTTAAAGCGGTATCGCGGTAAAGCCTGCCGTCGTCTCCGACAGGCGGCAGGTCAATAATCGTATGTGACATAAGGCCCCTTTCTTTTGACATTGCGCAGGACGATGCCCACTCAATATGAAACGCATGTGCGAAAGATCCTTTTGTGAATTTTTTTGCGCATGCGCATAACAGGTATATACAAATTTACGCGTGCATTGTCGCAGCTGTGTACAGTGTAGGTGTCTCGTCACAGTTTTCTACGCGGATCGTTTTTGTCTCTCCGGGATAGAGCTTGAAGTAGTTATCACTGTAATGTACTCTGTCGTCGCTTGTCATCAGATAAGCGAACGGTGTAAATACGTTTGCACGGACGGTTACGAGCAGATCGCTGCCGTCTTTTTCAACGGATTCGATCACCGCATCGCTTTCCGGAATGGTGTATTCGCGGTAATAAGCGCGCAGACTGTCAGCTGTTTCAAAGCCGTCTGCACTTACAACGAAATATCCGTCTGCGGCAGGCTCTTCAGCGTCCACATGGAATTGCTGCCAGGAATGCGGAGCAACGGTCAGATCCTTTGTCAGGAGAACACTATTGTGTGCGCCATCAAAGGTCTGTGTGCCGACGCAGATAGTTGTCCGGATTTCATCAGGGGTTTCGTTGATGACGGTTACAACCGCGCCGCCGTCTGCCTTCCGGATAATCAGTTTTTTCGTATCAAAAGCGCGTTTTAAGAAGTAGAACGAAACCTTTCTGGTCAGATAGTAATCGATAATGGTCCAACCGGTTTCCGGCCAGCAGTCATTGTACATCCAGATCAGATCGCCGGCACCATAAGATTTCTGGCGGAGCGCCTCTGCCATTTCGGCATATAAAAGTCCCTGCATGATACCGCTGTAAAGCAGATAGCTGCGTTCGTCCAGCGTGGAAAATTCAGTCAGATGGCGGTTGATAACGCCGTCGATGGCCCCACGCTTGCGTTCGAACTCGCCGTGATGCTTCCAGGACGGATTGTTGAAGGACATCTCTTCCCCATCCAAATACCGGCGGACGGTGCTTTCCATCTGCGCGCCGAAAAATCCGTATTCACTGGAAAAACGCGCCGGGAATCGATCAAAAGCTTCCAGCTCGTAAGAAAATTTGAATCTCGTCTTGGAATCGCGTCCAAAATAGGTCCATGCATGGACGTCTCCCTCTTCAGTGGTATTGGAACGTTCTCCAAAGTACGGGGTGGAGGGCATGTAGGGAATCAGCGGGCTATTGTGCTGGACTGCGCGGGGCTGGATGTAGTTGAAAATCTGATCGCCCCAGTAGCGTTCGGGCTGCAGCATTCCCGGGAACCAGTCGGTGTAGGACTCGGCGATTTCGTTGTTTCCGGTCCAGACTGCCATACAGGGATAATGCGCCAGACGCTTGGTCTGATATTCTGCCTCGCGTTCTGCTTCGTAAAGGAACGAATCCTTTTGGTCGGGATAAAAAGCACATGCGTACATAAAATCGTGCATCAGTAAAATACCGTATTCGGAGCAATAATCATAGAAGCAATCCGGTTCATAAGTGCCGCCGCCCCACATACGGAACATGGTAAAGTGTGCTGCTGCCCCTTCGCTGACCAGCTTTTTATAGTTTTCATCAGGCGTCCGCAGATAGATAGAATCGGTAGGAACCCAGTTGCCGCCTTTGCAGAAAATACGGGTGCCGTTGATCTTGAAGAAGAAGTTACGGCTTTCATCCGGCAGCTTGGAAAAGTCGATGGAAAGCGTGCGGATACCGATTTTCTTCGGTTTTGCTTCATGGGTGATGCCGCGTGCCGTGCAGCGTGCGGTAAAGGTATAAAGGTTCTGAGCACCGTAACCGTTCGGCCACCAGAGCTTTGCATCCTTTAATACAACGCGTTCCTGTGCAAAATTGATGCCGCCGACAAGCATCAGGGTCTGATGGCCGGTATACGCGGTCTTACCGTCGATGGACAGCTCATATTCCAGCTCTGTTTCAGCGCTCTGCACCATGTTGGATTTTTCGATTTCAAAATGAAATTCGATTTCTGCATCATTTCCGGAAAGGCTGAGCGTATCGACGCGGGAAGCGATTACCTGTGCACCGCTGAACGCTTCGATTTCGATCGAACGTCCGATACCGCAGGTAGGAACGGGCTGACACCAGTCCCAGCCATAGGTAAACTGTGGCTTACGCGTGTATACACGCTGGTCGCAGATCGCATTGTCACTTGCACAGTAATAGGAAACGGTGTCATGTGGATAATTTAATTCCATGCCGGAGGTCAGACGGATCACGATCTGGTTGGTACCGACATGCAAAAAGCGTTTGATATCTGCAGAAAAAGCACAGAAGGTATTTTCCTGATGTCCGGCGGGAATGCCGTTAACTAAAATATCGGCATTAAAATCGAGCATTTCAATGTTCAGGCGGACAATATCTTCGTTGAGCATTTCTTCGGTGATATCAAATTCTTTGACAAGCCACCACGAAAGCTCTTTAATCCAGATGCTTTTTTTTGTGTTGTCCTTTAAAAAAGGCTCCTCGATAACTCCGTTATCGATCAGGGCGGTTGTAACGTCGCCGGGTACAGTCATAGGAATATATCCCGTTTTGGAAGGATAGGGGTGCATGGCGAGGGCGGTATTTACCGTAAATTTCGGATCGGGTTCTTTCAGATACAATTCCCGCTCCTCCTCGGTCATATTTTCTTCGGTCAGATAACCGGGTATTGTCGGCTTGGGAGGCATGGCGTTGAGGTGGGCGAGCACCTCTGCACAGCGATCTGCTGTTACGTCCATAAACTCGCCGCGAAGTTTCCATTCGCCTGCAAGAGAAAGTTTGCTCATTTTCAGTACCACTCCTTTAGTATATTCTGCAGAAATTTTGGTATCTACTAAAAAATAGTTTAGAAGAGCCCGGAAGGAAATACAATGTATTTTATTGTGCTTTTTATATCGAACAGAAGTGTTTGACAGAATAAATATGTGCAAAAGTTCCAGAACGGGACTCTGCTCCAAACCGCCAAAAAAGAGCGCATAAACAGACAAAATCTGCGGCAACGGTCTGCTAAGATTAGGAAAAACGGGGTGCCCGGATGGAAAGGAGCAGAGGTAAAATGTTGAAAATACCCAAAAATGTGATGCAGATCGGGACAGGCAGTCCGAATGTAAAATTGTACATGGAGGATTATGTCCATACGTTTCTGGAACGATGCCAGGGAAAAGAGACGTGTCTGGCATTCGGGCAGCAGGAGGAAAAGGACGGCATCCGCTATTATTTGATTTACGGGGTGGAAAAAGAAACGGACTTCAGGCGCGGAAATTTTCCGTATTTTCAGAAGCTGGAGCGGATTGGAAAAATTGAAAAAAAGGAAGCTGCCGTCCGGTTCTGGACCGTGCGGGGAGAAGAAATCCAGATCGGAGGCTATTTTATTTTTTATGAACAAAACGAAGAAATGCAGGCATATATGATTGCTGAACGGGAGCAGAGCCGCCCTGCAGATGTGGAGGAGGAACGGGTGATGGAAGCGATCAATGCCCGCCGGGAAAAAAGAAAAGCGGAAGCTGCAGCGGACGCAGCGCGGGGGATAACCGCCTCCAGGGCGTCTGTGCCGAATGCAGCGTCTGGCAGGAAAACGGTGCTGTCAAGGCTGGGTGCGCTTAAAGCTGCAGCACCTACGCTGAACGCAGCGTCGAGGAAAACTGCTTTTGGGACAGCTTATCAGGCCCGCTTGGGCAGTACCGGCGCCCTCTTCCCGAAGCTTTGCCGGATTGGCTGCCTGGTGCTTTTGTTGGTTCTGGTCGGAACGGCGCTGACGTCCGTCAATCAGTACCCGGATATGAAAGCGGTTTCCGCCCTGTTGGCAGGAGCTGTCCGGAATACAAAAAATGAGACGGAAAATACATCTCCCGGACTGATTGTAGAAGAGACTGTTGGCTGGAATTCATCGGACGAAATGGCGCAGTCTGCCGCCTTGGACGAAGCTACACAGGCGGACGATGCAACCGGTGCGGCCAATACGGCGATGGATGGCGAAGTGACAGACAATAGGACGGCGGACAACGTAATGACAGACAACGTAACAGCAGATAGCGCAACAGCGGACAGCCAGAATGCGGTCGCGACCGACGCAGACGCTGAATCCTCGACAGCCCGGCAGTCCGCATCAGCCTCCGATTCCTTTCCTCAGGTTCAGGAAGCCCTGGCGCACCCGGAAAGCTATCAGGTGCAGAAGGGAGACAGCCTCATCGCTATTTCCAGGAGATTTTACGGAACAGATGAAAAGGTGATAGAAATCTGCCGCCTGAATAATATAAAAGACCCGAATCAAATCCAGCCCGGACAGAATATTTTACTACCTTCAAAATAATGAATGTGTTATGATGGAATGAGCGCAAGTGAGTCAACATGCTCGCAAAGATGCTGCAAAAGAAATGGGGACTTATCTCATATGGTAGATATCAAGGAATACCTGCGAAAAAAAGAAAAAAACGAGAAAAAAGACAGCAAGAATTTTAAACGGGAAATCCGGGCGCATCGTCTGAAAGTGATCCTTCGTTCCTGCTGCGTAATTGGCGTGATCGCAGCGCTGACGGTGACGGCGGTAACGCTGCTTAAAAATCAAACCTACTCCGGCTACACGGTCGTGTCCGCAATTGACAAAAACCAGGTGTCCGGTTCTACTCTGTTGAGCTACCAGAATGGCTTTCTGACTTACAGTAAGGATGGTATCAGCTATACGGATTACAAGGGCAACGCCATGTGGAACCAGACTTACGACATGCAGTCGCCGTGCGTCTCCGTGCGGTCGGGCTGGGTTGCAGTTGGGGATTATAACGGCAACCTGATTTATGATATCAGTCAGGACGGAACATCCAAACAGATTGATACGAATCTTCCGGTGAAATCGCTGTCCGTGGCAGCGAACGGCGTTGTGGCAGCGATTCTGGAGGACGGGGATGTGACCTGGATCAACGTCTATAATCCTACTGGGGAAAAAGCAGTCGGAATCAAAACGACGATGCAGAAATCGGGTTATCCGGTTTCCGTGTCATTGTCGGACAATGGAAAACTGATGATGGTGGCATATCTGAAAGCAGAAAGCGGCAGTATGAAATCGATCGTCAGCTTTTACAATTTTGACGAAGTCGGACAAAACTACACCGACACGATGGTAAGCTCCTACGAATATTCGGATACGGTAATCCCGCTGGCAGAGTTTACGGGGACGCATACGGCGTATTCTGTGGGAAATAATCAGTTCATGTTATATGAAGGAAATGAAATTCCAAAAAATATCTTCCAGAATTTCATGCAGGAGGAGGTGCAGGACGTCCGCAGCAGCGGCAATTATGTGGCGTTTATTTTTAATGGAACGAATGGAAACGGAAAATATCGGATTGACATTTATAATATGAATGGAACGCAGGTGCTGTCGTTGCCGTTTGCAATCGAATACCGGGATGCTCTGATTTCGGATCAGGAACTGATTATATATAATGAAGCAGAGTGCCTGATTTATAACCTGAACGGAAAAGAAAAATACAGCGGACCGATACCGGAACAGACGCAGCTTTTAAAAACGCTGGGCGGAAACCGGTTTCTTGCGGTTACTGTAAACAGCATAGATATGATAGAAATGAAATAAACGGGAGAAAAAATGAACGTACTGCTGGTTTGTGTGATCTTATTTGCCCTCTGGCGGGGATATGCCGGAATGAAAAAAGGAATGGTGGATGAAATCAGGATGCTGCTGTCTCTGGTCATTTCTCTGTTCGTCCTTTCGCTGGCTATCCTTTTATATAGCAGTGTGAAAGAAAAAAACACTACCAATATAATAATGTCGGTTCTGATGCTGCTGATTACCGGACTCGCAGCCAGACTGGTGAACCTGATTTTCAAGTCCCTTTCGGCAATCGCGCACCTGCCGATTCTGAAACTGCTCAACAGTGTACTGGGAATCGTGGTCGGCATGGCAGAAAGCATCGTAGTTTTATGGATTATTTATATTGTAATCGCCAGCTTCGATACAGGAAGAGTCGGCAGCCAGATCGCGGCATGGACCGTTGAAAACGAATGGCTGACGAAACTTTATCAGATGAACCGGTTCGCCTACTGGCTGGCGGGATTATCCTGATGTTACGGGATTGTAAAAAAGTAAGAAAAAAGCAAAAACTGGTTGACAACTAAAAAAGGATAATGCTATACTGAAGTTCCACCGCAGGGAATGCGATGGAACTTCTTCTTTAAAAAAGAAGAGAAAGTGCTTGACATCGACGAATAGTCTTGGTAAAATTTATGACTGTTGCGGCGAACGAAAGCAACACGGATTTCTGAAAAGAAATTCAAAAAAATAAAAAACTGCTTGACATGAACGGGAAGTTCTGATAAACTACTGAACTGTTGCTGCGAGTGACAAGCAACCAAGTTTCGAAAGAAGCTTGAAAATAGAATGAAAAAAGTTCTTGACAAACAGAACTGCTTATGATAAA
>ULTY01076111.1_pt1 | contig 10722 bp, 7 predicted proteins | sample 1958021 | NCBI WGS metagenome assembly ULTY01 (sample SAMEA4835746, study PRJEB28245) | human gut metagenome | biome: gut microbiome; material: fecal sample | place: Denmark | collected 2008 | reverse complement strand
CAGCAATGCTCGTGTTCATCTTCGTCCTCATCATGGTGATGGTGGTGCTCATGCTCGTCATGCATTGCCTTTACCTGCTCCATCAGCTCTGCTTCCAGATCCTTTGCCCCCTCAATGGCAGCAAGAATCTCCTTGCCTTCCAGCTGTGCCAGCGGTGTTGTAATAATGGTCGCTTTCTCGTTGTGCTCCCGGATCAGCTCTACCGCCTGTTTTACCTTTTCTTCGGATGCAACGTCTGTACGGCTTAAAATAATCGTTCCGGCGTGCTCAATCTGGTTGATGAAGAACTCACCGAAGTTCTTGATATACATTTTGCACTTGGAAGCGTCTACGACAGCAACAGCGCTGTTTAACTCAACCTCTGTGCCAAGGCCCGCATTCTGGACTGCTTTCATAACGTCAGAAAGCTTGCCGACGCCGGAGGGCTCGATCAGAATACGGTCGGGATGATAGGTGTTTAAAACTTCCTTTAAAGAAGTTCCGAAATCGCCTACCAGGGAGCAGCAGATACAGCCGGAATTCATTTCTTTGATTTCGATTCCAGCGTCCTTTAAAAATCCTCCATCGATGCCGATTTCACCGAATTCGTTTTCGATCAGGACGGTCTGGGTTCCTGCCAGCGCTTCCTTTAACAGCTTCTTGATCAGGGTTGTCTTACCGGCTCCAAGGAAGCCGGATACAATATCTATTTTTGTCATGTTTTCCTCTCATTTCTGCGCACGCTTTTTTTCGCATGCCGAGTTTGTGTCAAGTGCGCACAGACACAAATCTCGCGATTGAAAAATTTTATTTTTCAATCTTAAATCTCTGTTTCTTTGCTTTGACTGCTTTCTACAGGATTCGTCATTCCTAACCAGTCATCCTTATATTCTGCGCTAAAACGGGATAATTGTCAACACCTCATTGTGGGACAACACCGGCAATATGGGACATAGAATACTGTCTCATTGTGGAACACCCACGACAGCTTTCACCAGCCGGAACGCCTCTTTGCAGGTATCCGTCAGATTTTGCATCGCAGCGTCCCGATCCATCGCCTCTTCCAGGCTGACTGCCCTTTTCTGAATGCAAAACGCTGCGTCGATTCCGATCTCATGGCAGGCTGTAAAGCCCTCCTGCAGTGCTCCGGCAAAAGCGATCACCGTACAACCATGCTTTTTCGCGAGCTTTGCCACGCCCGCAGGAGCTTTCCCCATCGCAGTCTGTTCGTCCATCCTGCCCTCTCCGGTAAGGACAAAATCCGCGTCCGCCATCTCGCGTTCCAGCCCGGTCTCTTCCAATACAATCCGGATTCCCGGCTCGAGCCGCGCACCTAAGTAGCTCTGGAATGCAAATCCAAGACCGCCAGCAGCACCCGCACCCGGACAATTTTCATCTGCCTGTAGAAAGTGCTCTTTCGTCAGCTGTGCATAGGAAAAGAGCCATTGATCCATCTGCCGGATGCTCTTTTCATCAGCGCCCTTTTGCGGTCCGAATACGCTGCTGCAGCCAAGCTCTCCGCAGAGGGAATTTTCCACGTCACAGGCAACCCGAAACGTGCACTCCTTTAAAACCGGCAGTACATGTCCACTCCGAATTTCCGCAAGATCGGCTAACCCGGCCGCCCCGTTTCGCACCGGCTGACCACTTTTATCCAGAAATTCAAATCCAAGCGCCGAAAGCATCCCAACTCCGCCGTCGTTTGTCGCACTGCCGCCGATCCCGACAATAAAATGCCTGCAGCCTTTCCGAATCGCATCCCGGATCAGCTCCCCAACGCCGTAGGTCGTTGTATGTAGCGGATTGCGTTCTTCTTTGGAAAGTAACGGCAGCCCCGCAGCTGCCGCCATTTCTATTACCGCTGTTTTATTTTTTTCCAAAATACCGTAGGACGCTGAAATTTTCCTGCCGAGCGGGTCGCTTACCAGCGCTGTTTCCATGCGTCCGCCCATTCCGGTTGTCAGTGCTTCCACCGTGCCTTCCCCGCCGTCCGCCAGCGGACGCACGACGATCTCAGCGTCCGGGAAAACTGCTTTCACGCCTGCTGCCGCCGCGTTTCCAGCCTCCATCGAAGTCATGCTTCCTTTAAAAGAATCGATTGCAATTACTGTTTTCATTCTGTACTCCATCCTCGCGCCAGGCCTATTTTCTTGCCGCCGGCAGCCTTGTCCGAAACAGCTGATGCCCGAGCTGTTTTCCATGAAACGGCACCAGTGGATACAGATAGCTTCTGCTGCTCACCGTCCGGTTAAACAACAGAGAAACCGCCAGAATCACGATTCCTCCAACATATCCCCAGACGCCAAAAATTGCCGTCAGCACCAAATTGATAATCCGCATAAATTTCAGCGCATAGCCAAGCTCCAGGCTGTTCTGTGTGTAGTTGGCGACTGCGACGAATGCCATGTACAACATGACCTCACTATTAAACCACCCACTCTTTACGCTGAACTCTCCCAAAACCAACGCCGCCATGACCGACAGCGGCGTACTGAGCATATTCGGGGTGTTGACCGCCGCAAGCTTCAGACCGTCGATTGCAAGCTCCAGCAATAAAAGCTGCCAGATCAGCGGAATATAGACCGTATCCCGCACTGCGATGAACTCAAAGCCTTTGGGAATCCACTGTGGATATTCCATCAACAAAAGAAACGTCGGTGTCAGAAAATACGTTACAATGGCGATCAGCAGGCGCGACAGTCTCAGATACGTTCCCGTGATCGGTGGAAAATAATAATCGTCCGCTTCCTCCAGCACGTCAAACAGGGAGGTCGGTGTGATCAGCGCCGACGGCGAGTTGTCCACCAGAATGATGATATTTCCCTCCAACACCTGTGCCGCCGCGGTGTCCGGACGTTCAGAAAATCGGAACTTCGGAAACGGATTCCACCAACGTCCCTGATACAGGCACTCCGCAAGGCTTTCCTGGTTCAGCGTCAGCGCATCCACCTGCAGGTTCTGAATCCGGTTCCGGATCTTTTCAAGGAACTGCTGATCTACCCGATCCTCCATATAGCACAAAACGATGTCGGTGTGGGACGTTTTTCCTGCCTGCAGCATTTCCATCCTCAGCTGCGTGCTTCGGATCCTGCGGCGGATCAGCGCCGTGTTAAAGACAATGGTTTCCACAAAACCGTCCTTCGAACCGCGCAGCACCTTATCCTTTTCCGGCTCACCGACACTTCGCGCCGGATAGGTTCTGGCATCGATCAAAATGCCCTGCTCATATCCCTCCAACAGCAGGGCGGTCACGCCGGACATCACCTGCCTGCAGATTTCATCCAGATCGCCGCACAGATCGACCTCTCCATAAGGCACAAGCTGCCTGCTCATCTCTGCCGCATCCTTCGGCATCTGCTCTTTCGTGATTCCGATAAAATGCTGCAGCAGCTTCTGCATCACTTCATCTTTACAGAATCCGTCGATCATATACAAAGCTGCATTTTTCTTCCCGATCTCCACATTTCGGTACAATACGTCAAAGCTTTCCCCAACGCCCAGCTGTCGATCCAGATAGTCTCTGTTCTTCGCCAGATCGCCGCTCACTTTTTTCATCGTCATGGAAATCTTCCTCCCGGACTTTTTGCTTTAGTCTGTCCAAAAGGGTTCCCTTTTATTCTACCTCTGTCTGAAGCTCCTGAAGCATTTTTGCAATCCGCTCCTGCGCCCGGGCGATCGTCTCGTTGACCGTATTCACATGCTCTTTATAATAAGTATCTTTTTCCTGCTGCTTTTGTTGCGCATCCGCATTCTCCGGATCCTGCGTTTTGGCTTCCTGTGCCGCCTGCATGTCCTCGCAGGCTTTTGCAGCTTCTGCGATCGCGTCGTCGACCGTCTCATTGACCGTATCAGTCAAGTTATTTTCATCCGGTGCGGTGGGCGCCGGAACTGTATCAGATGTGGTGTCGAGTGCGACATCGGAAATTGTGTCGGACGCAGGGTGGACTGCAGCCGTAACGGTCATGTTCTGTCCTGCAGCGGGCGCGCCCTGCTCTGTGACTGCCGTATCGTTTTTTTGACTCGCATAGTCCGTTTTTACGATTTCCTGCGATTTTTCCCTGTAGTCATCTGCTTGTCCCTGCGTTTTTTCGACACGGCTAGGATTTTCTGCATATCCCCACTGCGTTCTTTCTTCGCTGTAGCTGTCTGCGTCCCACTGCCGCATCGCTTCGCTGCGTTTTCCAGCACTATTTCTGCCTGCATTTCCTGTAACCTTAAAGAGCATCTGTCCCAGACCATTCTTCAAGCCGTCCAGGCTACTCTGTCCTGCACTTCTTGCATGATCTGACTTTAAAGCTGCCAACTGCTGTTTTAACTGCCGAATCTCCTGCTGTTGTTTCTGGAAAATCGTCTGAGCCTCTGCCTTTTTGCGCTTTAATTCTGTTTTCAGGCTGTCCTCCCGGCTCTTCCATTCTGCCAGCCGTGCTGTAGTGTGTTCTTTCTCCTTTGCAAGCGCAAGTTGCTGCGTTTCCAGCTGGACACTCAGATCGTCAGCTTCCGCTTTCAATTCCTGCTGCTCTGCACGCAATTTTTCTGCTTCGGTTTCCAGTTTGACTTTCTCAGTCCTCAGACTTTTCAGCTCTGACAAAGCTTTCTCTTTCTCAGCTTCTAAAACTTCTGTTCTTGCCTGTAATTCGTCCTTTGCCTTCTGCAGCGCTTCAACTTCTGCCTGCTGTCCGGCTTTTTCTGTATTTAAGGTTTCAACTGCCGCTTCCAGCCCGCTCTTTTCTTCCTGCAGCTTGTTCAGCTCGGTCTGCAGCTCTGCTTTTTCTGCGCGCAGACTTTCTGCTTCTGCTTGCAGTATGCCAAGTTCCGACTCCATCGCATTCTTTTCTTCTTCCAGCTTCTCCGTGCGTTCCTGTTCATCCGAAAGCTGCTGGCTCAGTTTCTGCCGCATCAGGTTTTCCTCTTCCAGCTGCTGCGCATATTCCTGCTGTGCGCGTTCCGCAACCTGGCGTCCCCCTTCTATCTCCGCCTCAACCTCCTGCATGTAGTTCCATACTTCTTCTTTTTGAAATCCGCCGAATAAAACTGTTTTAAATAATTCCTTATTTCCCATCTGCCGATCCCCCTCTATATAAAATAAATTTTTAGTTCGTTATAAATATATAAGAAGGCTAAGTTTTCTCACATACTCTTACAGTATACCATACTCAAAACAGAAAAATCTATATGAAGCAGCACAAGATCTTTCCGTTAAAAACTTCTTTTTGCTATTTTAGGTTATCGTTCATCTACACCATTCGCCAAGCTGCATCTTCAATGCTTTCCGCAGCTTCCCATGTGCCTTTATTTTATGTTATACTGTTTTGTAAATACCAGGATCAAAAACAGGAAATCAAAGCGAGGTTATGTATGGATCAGTTGAATGATAGGTCCGTTGTGGAACAGCAGTATGCTACTGCAACCAATTTGCAAACGAGAATTTCCATTCATGATAAATATTCGACAAACAAGATGGGATTCGGAAACTGGATTTTTTCCAATTATAAAATTGACCCCGGAATGCGCGTTTTGGAATTAGGTTGCGGGACGGGCGATATGTGGAAAAACAAAGAAGATTTGATCCGTCTGTGTTCCAGGCTGATTCTTTCAGATTTTTCAAAAGCGATGATCGCAGCTGCCAAAAGCAATATCGGCGAACACGAAAATGTCGAATATAAAGCGATCGATATTCAGGAAATTTCCTATAAAAATGAAACTTTTGATGTCGTTATTGCAAATATGATGTTGTATCATGTACCCGATCTCGCTAAAGGTCTGGCAGAGGTACGACGTGTCTTGAAAAAGGGCGGCTTTTTCTACTGCGCGACCTATGGCGAGCATGGCATGGTAGAATATCTTTCCAAAATTCTCTCTGTCCCCGAAAATGACACAAACAAGAATTTTACGCTGCAAAACGGATCTGAAATATTACATAAAACGTTTTCCAACGTACAAAAATTAGAGTATACTGATTCGCTGTCAGTTACCAATATCGATGACATGATCGAATATCTTTATTCACTTTCCAGTATGACGTCGATCACCGGCATTCCCAAACAGGCTATAAAAGATATTTTGATCGCTCATTCTGCAAATGGAATTTTAAACGTGCCAAAAGAATATGGCATGTTTATCGCATCATAGAACAATTGGAAGTTATGGAGGAAGTAAGTATGCTAAACAACATAGAGTTCGACCTTTGGGCTAATGATTATGACAAAACTGTCGGCATTTCTGATGAGGAAAACACATATCCTTTTGCCGGTTATAAAAAGGTACTTGGGTTCATTTTCCAGACCATAATGAGAGTCGAAAATGCCGTTGTGCTGGATATTGGATTCGGAACAGGCACATTAACGACAAAACTATACGAGCGAGGCTGCTCCATTTATGGGCAGGATTTTTCATCAAGAATGATTGCGCTGGCATCTGAGAAAATGCCAAATGCACATTTATATCAGGGGGACTTTTCAAAAGGGCTTGTCGAACCATTGCGGAACTTTCGTTATGATTATATTGTTGCGACATACTCTCTGCATCATTTGACGGATGCGCAAAAGAGCGACTTCCTTTTAGACTTGCGTAACTACTTAAAAGAAAACGGTAAAATTATAATCGGCGATGTTGCCTTTGAAACACGAAAGGACTTAGAAGAGTGTAAATTGAAGGCTGGAGACACTTGGGATAATGATGAAATCTACTTTGTCGTTGAAGAACTGAGAAAAGATTTTCCAAGTCTTTCATTTACGCAAATGTCCGATTGCGCAGGCATCCTGATTTTAGACTGACAACTTCGTATTTATATGCTGATGAAAAACGTCAACTTCCCGTCCTCCGGTTTCGTCCGGCTATTTCGTCCCATTCAAACGCTATGCATAAGCTATGCACATGGAGGTATTTATCAATTTGAAAACAACAGGCATCATCGTAGAATACAACCCGCTTCACCCGGGACATATTTACCATATGGAACAGGCGCGGAAGCAAACAGGCGCGGACTATTTGATCGCAGTCATGAGCGGCAGCTTTGTCCAGCGGGGCGCTCCGGCGCTTCTGGACAAGTATACCCGTACCCGGATGGCGCTGCTTGCCGGAGCAGACGTTGTGATTGAGCTGCCCGTCTGCTTCGCCACCGGAAGCGCCGGGGATTTTGCCGCCGGGGCAGTTTCCCTGCTGGACAAGCTCGGCTGCGTGGACAGTCTTTGCTTTGGCAGCGAATCCGGCGACATTTCCTTATTTGAAAAAACGGCAACTCTGCTGCAGTGCGAATCTGCTGCTTTTTCCGATGCCCTGAAAAAAGCATTAAAATCCGGGCTATCTTTCCCTGCCGCACGCCAGCAGGCGCTGCTTTTATGCCTCGATATGGCAAAAGATATGCCATCAACAGCTTGCCCCGACAACAATTCCACAGCAGAACAGATTGTTGCCCTGATTTCTTCCCCCAACAACCTTCTGGGATTGGAATATACCTTGGCGCTGCTGCGGCGAAACAGCTCCATCCGCCCGTTCACGATCTCGCGCGTTGGCAGCGGCTATCACGATCCGCTCGGCGGTGCAGCTGACTTTCCCTCTGCATCCGCGCTGCGCAGTCTGCTCGCCAAACAAGGCAAGCAGGCTCTTTTGTCGCAGCTGCAGTGCTATCCTAAGCTGCAGCCCCTGCTGCCGCTCTGGGAGGAAGTTTTATCGCAGAACACGTTTTTATTCTCCAATGACTTATCCAGTCCATTGCACTATCGACTGCTCACTGCCGCTCCGGGTTCCTTTGGGACGTATGCTGAGGTCGGAAAAGAGCTTGCCGACAAGCTCGAAGCGAACCGCCTTTCCTTTACCGACTGGGACGATCTCTGCGTAAGGCTCAAGACCCGCGAAATCACCTACAGCAAAATCAGCCGCTGTCTGTGTCGGATTCTGCTCTCTGTTTCGCAGGAAATGCTCCTTGCTGCCCGCGATAACGACTATACGCCTTACGCCCGGATTCTTGGTTTTCGTAAGAGTGCGTCTCCCCTGCTGTCCGTGCTCAAGAAAAACAGCAGCATTCCGCTCATCTCCCGCCCCGCTGCTGCAGCCCGCAGCCTTTCTCCGGAAGCACTCGCCCTCTATGAAAAGGATGTGCTCGCTGCACATCTGACGCAAACTGCACGCTGCGCAAAAACCGGGCAGCTGCCGGTTCACGAGTATACCCGCCAACTGATTCTGCTGTAGTCAGACAACAAGACTGCGCTGCCGCTGCAGTGCCCGCGTTTTACAGCACGCTGTGCCACCCTGCCGCATCCTCCGACAATCTCATTTCCCACTCTCCGGAATTCGCCATTTTTCTCTGTTGCATCCTGTTTTAAATCGCAATATAATGAAAACAGAATAAAAAACGGAGGAAAAATCCATGAACGAACAGCAAATGTACCAAAAACGAAACCTACTTCTGTTCCCCCTCGGGACGGTCGGAAGAGATGCTGTCTATGCCCTGATCAACAGCTTTCTTCTGACTTTCGTTTTATTTACCCGCTCGTTAAACGCCGCACAGCTGACCGCGATCACCGCAATCATGGTCGCTGCCCGGATTTTTGACGCATTAAACGACCCCATCATGGGAAGCATCATTGAACACACCCATTCCCGTTTCGGCAAATTTAAACCCTGGCTGACAATCGGCGTTTTATCCACCTCCGTCGTCATTTATCTGTTTTTCAATACAGACCTGCACGGTTGGAGCTTCGTCTGCCTGTTCGGCATCCTTTATTTTTTGTTCAGCATCACCTATACCATGAACGATATTTCCTACTGGGGTATGATTCCGGCGCTCGGCTCCGATGCCAACGCACGCAATCAGTTTACCTCCCGTGCCACACTGTTTGCAGGAATCGGTTCTACGCTGGCTTCTATCCTGATTCCAGTCTTTTCTACCGGCAAAAATGCCATAGGCGGAAGTTCCTTTACCGCCTATGGACGCATCGCCCTGATCATTGCGATTTTAGCGCCTCTGTTTTTGAGCATCACAATCTTCGGTGTACGCGAACGCCGTGACCCTCCCGCAGCGAAGCAGGAACGCTTCCGCTTCCGCGAAATCATCCAGACTATCCTGCGCAACGATCAGTTAGTCTGGATCGCAGTCATCTTTTTGCTGCAGCAGATCGGTAATGGACTGATCGTCGGCGGACTGGGATCTACCTATATTTATCTGACGTTTGGCTATGAAGGCGGTCTATATTCCCTGTTCACAATGGTCGGCATGTCCGCAACCGCATTTCTGATGGTCTTCTACCCTGCCATTTCCCGCAAATGTCCGCGCAAACAGCTGATGTCCATCATGGCAGTCATCGCGGTGATCGGCTACGCGTTCCTCCTGATCTCCGGCTTCCTGGCAAAGACCGGCACCCTTGGCTTTGCCCTGCTCGTGTTAGGCTACATGCTCTCCAATTTCGGTCAATATTGCTATTACCTGATTATGATGATCTCCATCCTCAATACGGTGGAATATAATGAGTACAAATTCGGGACGAGGGATGAAGCCGTCATCGCTTCCCTTCGCCCATTCATCACAAAGCTTGCCTCCGCACTGACCGCTGTCCTGACATCTGCAACCTATCTGCTGTTCGACGTTACCAGCTACACCAACCAGATTTCTTCGCTGGAGCAGCAGTGCACCCAGGGGTTGATTACCGAAAGCGAAAAGCTCGACTTAATTTCCGGCGTGCTCTCCAGCACGACCTCGCTGCAGAGCACCGGACTTTTGCTGTGCATGTCCCTGCTGCCCTGCGCGATGATGCTTCTGTCCTACTTCCTTTATAAGAAAAAATATATTCTGGACGAAACAGAATACGACCGTATCTGCGTCGAACTGGAAAAGCGGCACGCTGCATAAAACTATTGCTTTCCCTCCCTGTCACAGGCGAAAAACTGTGAAGCGAAATTCTTTCCAAAAAAATCCGAAAGACCGTCGGTTCGCGCCTTCCCAAGGCTCTGCAAAACCGACGGTCTTTTTCATTCATGACAATAGAATGCTCGCAGAGCGTGCATTCTATTGTTTACATTTTTTCAGAATTCGTCCTGCTACGATACCGCTTAGTTCTTGAAGCTATGGATCGGCGCAGGAATCCGTCCGCCGCGGTTTACAAATGCGTCACAGCTGAACTGGTTGACCGGCATAATCGGCGCATAGCCCAGCAGTCCGCCAAACTCAACGGTTTCGCCAACACCCTTGCCGATAACGGGGATCAGGCGAACAGCGGTTGTCTTGTTATTGATCATACCGATCGCCATTTCATCCGCAATGATGCCGGAAATCGTGGTTGCCTTTGTATCTCCGGGAATCGCGATCATGTCAAGGCCTACAGAGCAGACACAGGTCATCGCCTCGAGCTTTTCCAGTGTCAGCGCACCTGCTGTCACCGCATCGATCATACCCTGGTCTTCACTGACCGGAATGAATGCTCCGCTCAAGCCGCCAACATAGGAAGATGCCATAACGCCGCCTTTTTTCACCTGATCATTTAACAGGGCAAGGGCTGCCGTCGTTCCAGGTGCACCGGCATGCTCCAGACCGATTTCACATAAAATATCTGCAACAGAGTCGCCGATTGCAGGCGTCGGAGCCAGCGAAAGATCGACAATACCGAAGGGAACCTTTAACCGCTTCGAAGCCTCTTTTGCCACCAGCTGACCGACTCTCGTAACCTTGAATGCGGTCTTTTTGATCGTCTCGCAGAGCACCTCAAAGCTCTCGCCGCGCACGGATTCCAGTGCAGTCTTTACAACGCCGGG
>ULTY01004645.1_pt1 | contig 10737 bp, 7 predicted proteins | sample 1958021 | NCBI WGS metagenome assembly ULTY01 (sample SAMEA4835746, study PRJEB28245) | human gut metagenome | biome: gut microbiome; material: fecal sample | place: Denmark | collected 2008 | reverse complement strand
TACCCTGCCAAGGGCTACGGGATTATTTCACTAACTCTCAATTTATTTCTCTTCCACCGGAATCTGCTTCAGATTCTCCACGGGTTCCAGGATCTCATTACTGCGGATGTCGATGATGGGACCGCCGGTTCCTTCAATGTACTCTCTGGTAATGGTAACCCTTCCGATGTTATCATCCTTCGGGATCTCATACATGATATCCAGCATGAAGTCCTCGATGATGGAGCGCAGAGCTCTGGCACCGGTATCGCGCTTCATTGCCTTCTCGGCAATGGCATCCAGGGCATCGTCTGTGAACTCCAGTTTTACCTCATCCAGCTCCAACAGCTTCTGGTACTGCTTAAGAATCGCATTCTTCGGCTCTTTCAGGATCTTCACCAGCATATCCTTTGACAATCCCTGTAAAGTACAAATGATCGGCAGACGACCGATAAATTCCGGAATCATACCAAACTTGCGGATATCCTCCACAGTCACCTTGGATAAAATATCGGTATCTTTATCGTATTTATCCTTCAGTTCTGAGTTGAAACCGATGGATGCGGTCTTGGTCAGGCGCTCCTTGATGATCTCGTCCAGATCCGGGAACGCACCACCGCAGATAAACAGGATATTGCGGGTGCTCACCGTTGCCAAAGGCACCATGGCATTTTTGCTGTTGGCACCTACCGGCACCTCCACTTCCGCACCTTCCAGAAGCTTCAACATACCCTGCTGTACACTCTCTCCGCTGACATCCCGGGAGTTGGTGTTTTTCTTCTTGGCGATCTTGTCGATCTCATCGATGAAGATGATACCTTTTTCCGCCTTTTCTACGTCATTGCCCGCCGCTGCCAGCAATTTGGATACCACGCTCTCGATATCATCACCGATATAACCGGCCTCAGTCAGAGAGGTGGCATCAGCAATAGCCAGAGGCACATCCAGAAGTTTTGCCAGTGTCTTTACCAGATAGGTCTTACCGGAACCGGTGGGGCCGATCATGAGGATGTTGGACTTTTCGATCTCAATCTCATCCATAGTGTCAGTGGCCACTCTCTTGTAATGGTTGTATACTGCTACGGAGATGACCTTCTTGGCTTTTTCCTGTCCTACCACGTATTCATCCAGACTGGCCTTGATCTTATGAGGTGCCGGAATGTCCTTGATATTGAATACAGGTTTGGGACCTTCCGCCTTCTTTTTCTTCTTGAGTTTCTGCTTGTTGGGAATACCGCCGTCTCCCTGAAGATCCGCCAGATTCACAAAACTGATATTGGGGAATCCGTTCTGTCCGTTAAACTGGTTGAAATCATTGGGATTGTTCAACATTCCCTGATAATCGAACTGGCTCACAGTCTCCATGGTCTTGTGCATGCAATCATCGCAGATGCAGATATGGTTGGGCAGCTTGAACATTCTGCCGGCTTTGCTCTCCGGTCTGCGGCAGATAAAGCAGACATCTTCGTATTCGCTGCTGTCCTTTTTGTCCTCTGACTTTTTTTCGGTGGAATTTTCTTTTGCAGTATCCGCCACCTGTGTGTTTCCGTTATTTTTTTCGTTATCCTGAGTTTCACTCACATCGGTCTCTGTTTTTTCCTCCTTAGGGATCACTTCTCTATAATCATCATTATAATTATCTGTCATGTTATTCTCCTCTTTGTTTCCTACCACTATTCCGCAGTGTATCTCGGTAACACTTCGTGTTCCCTCGATATCCGGGCTTCGCCCTATCATCCCCGGCTCCAAAGCATCTTCGCAGTGTATCTCGGCAACACTTCGTGTTCCCTCGATATACGGGCTTCGCCCTATCATCCCCGGCCATTACGCAATAATGCCTGCAAGCAGTCATATTGCATAATACCCGTGTCTGACACTTCTCATTGCCTACGCTTATTATACTCAATGAAGTAGCGGGGCACAAGTTAAGTTTTTCTAAACCATTTATAACTATTCATATTTTGGTAAATATTACAAGACCCGGGCAAAACCATATGTCTCGCCCGGGTCTCTTTCCATTTCCTTTTATTTACCTGTTATTTCTTTATTTCTGGCTTGCAGGTCTGCTGCCCAGTGTCAGATTCAGCTCGATGGATACATATTCACCGTTCTGAGGTCTCTGTACCGTTACGGTTACGGAATCACCGACCGCATAATACTGTAACGTTTTCTGCAGATCAGAGTAAGAAGAGATACTGCTGCCGTCAAATTTGGTAATGATATCACCTTTCATGATACCGGCATTGGCTGCTGCGCTGCCTTCCTCTACAGATACTACATAGATACCTTCCGGCATGTTGTACATCTGGGAGATCTGGGAAGTTACTTCCCGCAGGGAGATGCCGATGTAACCGACTTCATCCTCAGCTACCTTGGTTCTGGTCTGACGCTCCATCAGATCTGCAATGATAGGACTTGCCGAAGTAATCGGGATAGCATATCCCATACCTTCTACGGCAGTACCACCGATCTTGTTGGAGTTGATACCGATAACCTCACCATTCATGTTCAGCAGTGCACCGCCGGAGTTACCGGGGTTGATGGCTGCGTTGGTCTGGATGAAAGTACCGGTAGAGCCGTTCTCCAGACCGGTAGAGCCGTTCTCCAGAGTGATCTCACGATTCAGGGCACTTACAATACCGTTGGTAACAGACTGACCATAGCCAAGGGCATTACCAATAGCGATGACCGGCTCACCAAGCTTCAGATCATCACTGCTGCCAAGTGTTGCTACTGTAATGGCATTCTTGGTATCATCACTCAGATCATTTAAAGATACTGCGATCACTGCCAGATCCATATCGGAATCCAGTCCTTTGACCTGTGCCTGTGCTTCACTGCCATCGATAAAAGTAACGGTCAGAGTATCTGCACTCTCTACTACATGATTATTGGATACGATCAGCAGTTCATCATCGGTCTTACCTACAATGATACCTGAACCGCTGGCTGCTTCTTCCTGTGTATACTGCTGTCCGAAGACATTGGCTGTCTCGGTAAAGTTATTTACGATGGATACCATGGCAGGCATTACTTTTTCTACCACATTGGATACATCGGACTCTACATAAGTAACATTGGTAGCCAGCTGTGCACTCTGGGTACTTTCTGTCGTTGCCTCAGAAGTGATCTCATCTACCACTGCGGTATCTGTGCTGGTCGTAAACATCCCGGTTCCCTGCTGTACTGCATAGAAACCGATTCCTGCGAACAGTCCAAAGAACAATCCCAGGCTGACACTTACCATTGCCTTCCGGAAGTAACCGCCATGTTTTTGGGTTTTCTTAGGCTCCGTATTGTTGCTGCCTGTGGTTCCGCCCATCTGATAAGTGGTGTAACCATTCGTGCTTCCTGCTGCACTCTGGGTAGTACTATGATTTTCATAGCCATAACTGCTTTCTGTTCTTGTCTCATTCAGATCTGCTCCACTGAATGTACCGGTTGTATTTTCATTGCCGGTTCCGTAACCGGAAAAATTATCATTCTCGTACATATTGCTTCCTCCTATCCTGTTGCAAGTGAGAAACTCTTTTTACCATTACCTGTTTCATTTCTTCCTCTCACCTTATGAACACAGTATATCCGTCAATTGTGTCCGAATTGTGATAACTTTCTGAAGCAATTATGAATCCTGAAAAAACAGAGAGTCTGTTCTGCCTGCAAGCAGTCTCTCTATGGGTAAGTTATTACACTCTACTCAACAGTAACGGATTTTGCCAGGTTTCTGGGTTTATCCACGTCACAGCCGCGTCCCACTGCCACATAGTAGGAGAACAACTGCAAAGGAATGATTGCCAGAGAATTGGTAAAGTACGGATTGGTCTCGGGGATGTATATTACATAATCCGACGCTTTCTCAATGGCCTTGTTGCCTTCAATGGTGACTGCCATAACAAAGGCTCCTCTTGCTTTTACTTCTACCATATTACTGATGGTCTTCTGGAACAGATCCGGCTGGGTTGCCAAAGCCACTACCAGCGTACCATCTTCGATCAGAGAAATCGTACCATGCTTCAGTTCTCCAGCTGCATAAGCCTCGGAATGAATATAGGAGATCTCCTTCAGTTTCAAGGATCCTTCCAGTGAAATCGCGTAATCAATACCGCGTCCGATGAAGAAGATATCTCTTGCTCCCACGTAACGGTTGGCAAAATGTTGGATCTTCTCCTTCTGTCCCAGAAGCAGTTCGATCTGATCCGGCAGGCATCTTAAATCTGTCAGCATACCGGCGAACTTCTCCTGATCAATAGTACCACGTACCCTGGCGAATTTCATAGCCAGCATGTAAAGTGCAGTTAGCTGTGCACTGTAAGCCTTGGTGGTAGCCACTGCGATCTCGGGACCTGCCCAGGTATACATAACACTGTCTGCCTCTCTGGCAATGGAGCTTCCCACCACATTGACAATGCCCAGTACCTTGAAGCCCCTTTCCCTGGACTCTCTCAGTGCTGCCAGAGTATCTGCCGTCTCACCGGACTGGCTGATGACAATGACCATATTACCCTTCTGAAGAATCGGATCACGATAACGGAATTCACTGGCCACATCCACTTCTACCGGAATTCTTGCCAGACCCTCGATCACATATTTTGCGGTAACTCCGGTATGATATGCGGAGCCGCAGGCCACAATATGGATCTTCGTGATCTCTTTGATCTCTTCATCACTCATGTTCAGCTCTTCGATCACAATATCATTATCCTTGATTCTCGGAGAGATGGTATCGTTGATGGTCTTCGGCTGCTCATAGATCTCTTTCAGCATGAAGTGCTCATATCCAGCCTTTTCTGCCGCATTGGCATCCCAGTCAATGGTCACCGGCTGCTTCTCGATCTCTTCCTCATCCACGGAGAAGAAACGCAGACTACCCTGCTGTAATTCCACAACTTCCTGATTGTCTACATAATATACGGTTCTGGTATATTTCAATATCGCAGGAACATCGGAAGCGATAAAGCTGCCGTTGTCGCTCTTTCCTACGATCAGCGGGCTGTCCTTGCGGGCTGCAAAAATCTTATCCGGCTGATCTGCAAACATGATCCCCAGCGCATAAGATCCTTCCACACGATGAAGCACCTTCGTGATGGCTTCCAGAGGATTTCCCTTGTAATAATAGTCTAACAGATGTGCCAATACCTCGGTATCAGTCTCGGATACGAACTGATACCCCTTATCCTGCATCTTTTTCTTCAGGGGAATATAGTTCTCGATAATGCCGTTGTGTACCACGGCAATGGTTCCCGCATTGTTCATATGCGGATGGGAATTGATATCGCTGGGAGCTCCGTGAGTTGCCCAACGCGTATGTCCGATACCGGAGGTTCCTTTCATATTCTCTCCGCCGTGGGTCAGGTTCTCCAGAACCTTAAGTCTTCCCACTGCTTTTCTGGTGTTGATCTTCTCACCGTCAAAAATCGCCATACCTGCGGAATCATATCCACGGTATTCCAACTTGGACAGACCGTCCAGAATGATCGGTGCTGCCTGTTCTGTTCCAATATAACCTACAATACCACACATAGTCATACATCCTTTCTGTTCTGTTTCCAGTATTCCTTGTTGGAAGTAAAAGCAAGTACCCATTTTTTCGGGAGCCTGCGATAGTTCTTTCCCAGTAAATAACCTGCATATTTACAGGCGCATTGCATATAAAAATGGGGCAATCCGGCAGACATATGGTTGCTGCGCAAATATACCGTCACATCTTTCACCATTCGTTTTCCCTCGGACTCCGAAGGATATGCTGCAAAAATCTCGGGATGCTCTGCCTGCGATACTCCCAGGTCAAAGTTTCTGTGAAACTGCTGCCCGTTGGTATAATTATGAGAATGCACCACCTGCGCATCCGCCGCATAAGCCACAGAGTATCCTGCTTCCACCGCCTTTGCCGCATAGATCATATCTTCATTAAATATCGTATGTCTGACGAACCCGCCCAGTTCCTCATAGATCTCCCGGCGATAGGCTGCACAGACATTGGAGCAGAAAAAGGTCTTGATCCCCAGGCTGTCCAGGTCTGCTGCCGATTTGATCCGGGACTTTGCCGGATAGTTAAATTCTCTGGTATAGCTCTCCACCGGTGTCGAATCCTCTCTGGGCAGCTGTCTCGCATAGGCCACCGCCACTTCCCCCTGCAGGGGTTCCACCAGTTTTTCGATCAGCCTGTCATCTTTCGGCATGGCATCCTGTGTCATCATCACGAAGACATCCGCAGAAGACTTTTTTACTCCCATCCGTCTCGTACCGCCATGATCGAACTCTCTTTTGGATACATGGTATACCTTGACATTCTGATAGGTTTCCAGAAATCTGATTCCGTAGATCAGCTGTTCAAAATATTTTTCTTCCGTATTCAGAAGAATCACCTGATGTACCGGTACGCTCTGACTGCCCAGTTTATCCAATAATGTAAATAATTCTTTTCCCGGCTTATACAGGGGAATGATCACATCTATCTCCATGTCAGAGCGCTCCTCACTTTTCCAATCTCTGGTTCATTATACTTTAACTCTTATTGCGGCACAAGCCTTTTCCTACTGTCCAAGAGGATTATAACCTTCTGGGTAATGCACAAGGGAGCCCCGGCAGATTCCGGAAGACTCCCTTGTATTCCTGTTGCTTTACTCTATACACTGTTTCTTACTTATTCATATAAGGTGATGTGTCAGATTCAATCTTATTGCTGTATTCCTTCACGTTGCTGGTTACGGAATAGTTGGCATCATCAAACAGGAACTGATGCAGCCATACTACATTGCTTTCGAGATTTACCGGAATAACACAGCTTCCCTTTGCACCGATATTGCCGGTGTCACGCATGGTCTCTTCGGGGAAACCTCCTTCGTCCACTATGCGATAATTTGAAATATTGCCCAGCAGATCCAGGATGTCCTTGGAATCCAGACTGGTGTAAATGTCGTCGATGGCACTGTTGAATACCTTGGACAATGTTGCATAATCTGCTTTCTTTGCCTGATCTTCGATTGCCTGAATGACTTCACGCTGACGGGCAGCACGCTTAAAGTCGTTACCAGCGGTATAACGGATACGGCAGTAAGCAGTAGCCTGCAGACCATTCAACAGCTGCATACCGGTCTCAGTTACCGGTGTATAATCGCATTTCAAAACTTCTGCAATACCGATCTGATAGTTGTTGATATGCTTGATCTCCTCAGAGTCCACATCAATATAGATACCGCCCAGACCGTCGATCACTTCGCTCAGTCCTTTATAGCCTACGGTCACAAAGTTCGTAATATCCATATCCAGATTCATGTTCAGCATCTTAACCGCCTGCTCTGCTCCGCCATAGGAATAAGCGGCATTGCATTTCTGGTAGGAATCCGTACCGGTATTCAGGTACGTATCACGATATACGCTGACCAGTTTGATATCACCGGTATCCATGTTGATGCTGGCGATCATGATACTATCGCTTCGGCTGCCCTTGTACAACAGGCTTTCCTTGGTGGCGTCCACACCGAACAGGGCAATGTTCATATAGCCCTTCATAGTTTCATCCTGCTGCACCTCTTCGGGAATCTGAAGTTCTTCTGTCTCCAGAACGGTTACCTTGGGGCCCTCATTGCTGGTATGAGTCATTACCAGATACAATAATGCTACCATGAACAGGATCACTACGATCTCTATGCCAAAGATGATAACCTTTTTTCTCTTCTTGGCTGCACGCTGTTTGGCAGACATTCTCTTCTGTCCGTTCGCAGCTCCGGTTCTCTGTCCACTGCCGGCAGGTCTCTGACCGCTTCCGGCGGGTCTCTGTCCTGTAGGTCTCTGTGCGCTTCCGGAAGGTTTTCTTCCGCTTCCGGCAGGTCTCTGACCATTGCCGCCATTGTTGTTAGAATTTGTTGCCATCTTGTCTTCTCCTTGTACTAATAAGCATTTTTATTGATAAATCCTGTAAAGAACGTCATAAGAATGATCTTGATATCAAATCCAATGGTCCAGTTCTCAATATAGTAAATATCATATTCGATTCTCTTCTTGATGGAGGAATCACCGCGCAAGCCATTCACCTGTGCCCATCCGGTCAGTCCCGGCCGTACCTGATGTTTTACCATGTAACGGGGAATCTCTTCCTTGAACTTTTCCACAAACTGCGGTCTTTCCGGTCTGGGACCGACCAGACTCATATCTCCTTTTAAGATATTGAACAGCTGGGGAAGTTCATCGATACTGGTACGTCTGAGAATCTTACCGATACCGGTGACTCTGGGGTCATTGCGTACCGTCCAGCCCTTTTTCTCTTCCGCCGCCGTCTGCATTGCCATGCTGCGGAATTTGTACATATAAAACGGCTTATTATGAAGTCCTACCCGTTCCTGCTTAAAGATCACCGGTCCCGGGCTGGACAGCTTTACCAGAATTGCTGATATGAGCATGATCGGTGAGGTAATAATGATACCGAAAATGGAACCAACGATATCCATTGCCCGCTTGATCACCATATTGCCTGTATTCGTCAACGGTACATACCGGATATTGATCACCGGTAACCCCATCAGATCCTCCGTATAGGGTCTGCTGGGGATCAGACTGCTGTAATCCGGAATGAATTTGGTGTGCACCCCGGATTTCTCACAGATATCCACCACACCTTCCAGATAATCATAATCCTTCAGGGAAAGTGTGATCGCGATTTCATCCAGCTTGTTCTCCGGAAGGATGTATTCCAGATTACCAAGCGTTCCCAGTACTTTCACTCCCTTATAGGTCGTGCCGCCCGGGATGTGCTCATCCAGAATACCACACACTACATATCCCCATTGGGGATTGCTGAGGATTCTGTCAATATATTCCTCCGCCGCCCGGGAATAACCTACCAGCAAAATATGCTTCAGATTGTATCCTTTTTTCCGTATGGAACGCAATGCCTTGCGCATGATGATACGGAATACGGAAGTCAGAAAAACATTCAGGACATAAAAAATTGCCATGACGGATCGTGAAAAATTGATCTCACGGATGATCATATACAAAATAATGATCAAAGCCGCCAGGCCAATGGTATTCGCCTGCAGGATACTGTATATCTCATGTCTACGGCGAACCGTACGCTTCGGGGAATACACACTGCACCGGTAATACAGGAACATATAACCGGGTACAATAAAGGGAAGCAGCATATAATAATCCTGCACCGGCAGGACACCGATCCCCGGACCGTCATTTAAGATATAAAATTTGATATAATAGGCAAGGACAAAAGATGCTGCCGTGATCAGCGCATCTATTATCACAAGAAGCCTGTTAAAGACTTTCTGGTTGTCTTTTATCATACGGGTCACCCAATCTTTAAGTCCGAAAAGCTTCTTTTCAACGATTTCATTCTACAATAACGGTGGTTTTTTCTCAACTTAAGAATTTATGAAGCAATTTCTTAAGATTTCATAAGAATTCGAAAAACATTCAGGTATAATTGCCACTGAATCTTCACATAATTCCATAGATGGCTCCATTGAAAGTGCACCTTTGCCTGCTTTCCCACAGGACCCACGGTACGTTTCCACCCTTCGGCCAATCCCTTTAAATATAGTTTTCCCATTCTCTTCTTACAAAAAAACAGAAATTTTATGCCAAATCCAAGCAAAAAGAACGGCAGATTCAGGATCCACTGTAGTAGCGGCATATTTTTGCCGATGACATAGATATTATTGGAAGAAGAGAGTTCCGTTTTCCGGGAATTGTAGCGGGATCCCGTAGAAGCACTGCCGTAATGCAGAACGGATGCCGTCGGCTCGTACCGGTTCTCATAGCCGTAGATCCGGGCACGGTAACCGATATCCAGATCTTCCAGATAAGCAAAATGCTCTTCGTCAAAATAGCCGATCTCCTCAAATACCTGACGTCTGTAAATTGCCGCTCCGCCACAGGCTGAGAATATGCTGACATTCTTGTCATAATCCACAGCAGGCCGGCCCTTTCCCCGGGAATATGCCCATCCCAGAACGCAGTAGCGGTCTCCCGCATCATCCAGCAGCTCTGGCTTATCCCACATAAGCATTTTGGCGCTGACGGAAAAGATCTTTTCATCCTTCCGAATGGCATCATACAGTCCTTTCACAAATCCAGCTTCTACTCTGGTATCGTTGTTCAACAGGATCACATAGGAGCTTCGTGCCTCCCGGATTCCCAGATTCACCGCATGACAAAAGCCGGTGTTCTCCGGCAGGGCGATCAGACGCACCTGCGGTTCCCCCCCCTCTTCTGCCGGTGCCTCTTTTTTGCGACACCATTCGCTGTCCAGATATTCCACGCTCCCGTCAGCAGAACCATTGTCTATGATCAGCACTTCATATTCCGGTGCATTTTCCTGTCCCTGACACAGGGAAGCCATGCATTCCGGTAAATATTTCATTCCGTTGTAATTGGGTATAACGACGGTTACTTCCTTCATAGTCTCTCCCATTTCTCCGGATACTCCGGCAGATACAGCAGTCTTCCCCGTTTTCGTAATGCTTCCGATAATTGCAGACTTAAAAGCCGGATATCTGCCCCGGCAGGCAGTGTGGAGCTGTCAAATACCGGCTGTTGTTCCGGACCTCTTACTACTTCCATATAAGGCACTCCCACGATTTTTTCAAACAGTTCCCTGTCAGCTGACCGGATCCTGATGCAGCGAAGGTCTAACGCTTCTGCATCCTGGGACAGCTCCGCCCGGTGAAGATAACCGCCAAAGTCCTTCGGCAGTCCCTCGTAGAACACCTTTCCGTCCGCAGTCATTCTGCCGCCGGCGATCCT
>ULTY01023852.1_pt1 | contig 10779 bp, 8 predicted proteins | sample 1958021 | NCBI WGS metagenome assembly ULTY01 (sample SAMEA4835746, study PRJEB28245) | human gut metagenome | biome: gut microbiome; material: fecal sample | place: Denmark | collected 2008 | reverse complement strand
CGAGCCCCTGAACTATGTGGACGTTCTCTCCCGCATCCAGATTGAGGAGCTGCTGACGGCCTTCCGCCCCACCCTTCTGTTCGTGGAGCACGACCGCATGTTCTGTGACAAGATCGCCACAAAGCTGGTGGAGCTTTGAGTGCGCAAACCGGCCCCGGCGCAAAAGCGCCGGGGCCGGTTTGTGTAAGCACAGAGCAATTTTATCGCTGACCCTTGTCGTAGGGGATGCCCTCGGCCTTGGGGGCCCGGGACTTCTTGGAGGTGAAGGCCAGCACCAGCAGGGTGATCAGGTACGGCAGCATCCGGTACAGGTGGGCGCTGATGCCGATGTCGGCCAGCAGGAACACGCCGTCGCCGTTGATGTCGATGCTGGCATATGCCGCGGCGATGCACTTGAACAGGCCGAACAGCAGGGACGCGCCCGCGATGTTCAGAGGCTTCCAGTTGCCGAAGATCATAACGGCCAGAGCCAGGAAGCCGAAGCCCGCCACGCCACCGTTGGAGGAGCAGTTGGCCGTGGTCATGGCGTACACAAAGCCGCCCATGCCCGCCAGAGCGCCGGAAATGGTGACGCCGGCATAGCGCATCTTGTAGACGTTGATGCCCAGAGAGTCCGCCGCCTGGGGATTCTCGCCGCAGGCCCGCAGACGCAGGCCGAACTTGGTCTTGTACAGGATGACGGACAGGATGATGAACAGCAGGATGCAGATGTAGGTGGCCAGATAGATCTTGTTCAGGAAGGTTTCCCCAAAGAAGCCCCAGTCCACGCTCTTGTCCACGCCGAAGGTGGACTTTTTCAGCATGAACCAACTGGCAGAGTCGCCGGTGGCCATTTGCAGGGTATTCTGGTTGGCGATGATGCGGATCAGGAACAGCACCAGAGCGGGGGCCATCAGGTTCAGCGCCGTGCCGCCGATGGTCTGGTCCGCCCGGAGGTTGATGGACGCAAAGCTCAGCAGCAGGGAGAACACCGCGCCCATGGCCGCCGCCACCAGCATGGTCAGCAGCTCCAGCCCCTGAAGGGCCACCCAGTCGCCGGCCTGCTTGGCGGCCAGCACCGCCTCGGAGCCCTGCATCAGCCGCACGAACAGCACGCCGATGAAGGCGCCGAAGATCATGATACCTTCCAGGGCCAGGTTGATGATACCGCTGCGCTCGGCGAACACGCCGGCCAGGGCCACGATCATCAGGGGCACCGCATAAATAAGCGTCTGTTGGATCAGGAACGTCATGCCTGGTCGCCTCCTTCCTCCGTCTGAGCCGCTATCGGCTCTGCCGGTTCCGCGGGTTCCTCCGCCGGTTCCTCCGCCGGTGCGGCGTCCGCCGCCGGGGCGGCAGTCTCCTCCACATGGGCATGGGGCTTTTTCTTCCGGGACAGCATCATGCGGATGGCCAGGGAGAAGGCGGACAGATACACGATGACGGAGATGATCACGTCGGTGATGTATTCGTTATAAGCCGTCAGGTTGGTCAGCTGCTGGCCCACGATGTTCAGCATGGCCATGAAGATGCCGGTGAACACCACGGCGATGGGGTTGTTCAGTGCCAGCAGGGCCACGGGGATGCCGTTGAAGCCCACGGCGGGCAGGGACTGATAGGTGGACCAATAGAACTCCGTGTTGCCGGACAGCCAGTACAGCGCAGCGCCGGCGCCGGCCAGCGCACCGGCGATGGCCATGGACAGCACGATGTTGCGCTTGTCCCGGATACCGGCATAGCGGGCGGCGTGGCGGTTGGCGCCGCAGGCCTTCAGCTCATAGCCCAGGGTGGTCTTGTTCATCAGGATGTACATGGCGATGGCGATGACAATGGCCACCAGGATGCCGCCGTTGACCTGGGAGCCGGGGAACAGCATGTCCAGGCCCAGCTTGGGCGTGGCCACGCCGTTGAAGGTGGTCTTATAGATGTAGCCGGACTTGGTGCTCTCGGTGAGGTTCTTGAAGCTGCTGATGTCGAACATCCAGGTCACCAGGTTGGCGGCGATCCAGTTGGTCATGATGCACGCCAGCACCTCGTTGATGTTCAGCAGGGCCTTTACCAGGCCGGGGATCGCGCCCCACAGAGCGCCGGACAGGCACCCGGCCAGGAAGGCCAGCACCCAGATGACGCCCACGGGCACGGACTCGGAGGGGATGGACAGGGCCACCATCAGGGTGACCATGGTGGAGATCAGATACTGACCGGGGGCGCCGATGTTGAACAGACCCGTTTTGAAGGCCACGGCCACGGAAAGTCCCGTCATGATCAGGGGCGTTGCCCGGAACAGCATGTTGCCCAGGTTCACGGCGTTGAAGCCCCAGGTCAGGGTACCGGCGGCGTCCCGGCCGGTGCTGAAAATACCGGCAAAGATGATGCGGATACCGTCCCACGCGCCGGTCAGAGAGATCTTCTCATTGCACAGGCCCACGATGAGCACGGCGATGCCGCCCACCAGCAGACCCGCCAGAATGGAGATCAGGGATGAGAGCACCTTTTTGGTGCCGTCTTTTTCGTAAAGCGCTGCCAGTGCGTTCTTTTTCATGCCTGGTCACCTCCCATATCATCCCGCTTGGCGCCGGACATGTACAGGCCCAGCTCGGCCACGGTGGCGGTTTTCGGATTCAGCTGGCCCACAAGCTGGCCCTCGTACATCACCAGGATGCGGTCGGACAGGCTCATGACCTCGTCCAGCTCCAGAGACACCAGCAGCACCGCCTTGCCGCGGTCCCGCTCGGCCACCAGCTGGCTGTGGATATACTCGATGGCGCCCACGTCCAGGCCGCGGGTGGGCTGCACCGCGATCAGCAGCTCCGGGTCCTTGTCCACCTCGCGGGCGATGATGGCCTTCTGCTGGTTGCCGCCGGACATGCTGCGCACAATGGTCACGGGGCCCTGGCCGCTGCGGACATCGTATTGGTCAATAAGCCGCTGGGCATATTCCCGGACGGCGGCGTTCTTGATGAAGCCTGCCGTCTGGAACTGGGGCTCCAGATACCGCTGGAGCACCATGTTCTGCTCCAGGGTAAAGTCCAGGATCAGGCCGTGCTTATGCCGGTCCTCGGGGATATGGCTCATGTTTTCGCCCCGGTGGCGGATGGAGGCGTGGGTAATGTTCTTGCCGCACAGCTCCACAGTGCCGCCGGTGATTTTGTCCAGGCCCGTCAGGCCCTGGACGAACTCCGTCTGACCGTTGCCGTCGATGCCGGCGATGCAGACGATCTCACCGGCCCGGACCTCCAGGCTCACGTCGTGGACGGCGTCCCGCTTGTGCTGATGGGAGGCCACGCACATGTGGCGCACCCGCAGCACGGGGTCCTTGGGCTGGGCGGGCTCCTTCACCACCTGCAGCTGCACCGGGCGGCCCACCATCATGTTGGACAGCTCCTGCTTGTTGGTGTCGCAGGTGTTCACCGTGCCCACATAGCGGCCCTTGCGCAGAACGGTGACCCGGTCCGCCACGGCCATGATCTCGTTGAGCTTGTGGGAGATGAACAGGATGGACTTGCCCTCCTTGGTGAGGCTGCGCATGATCTCCATGAGCTCGTCGATCTCCTGGGGGGTCAGCACGGCGGTGGGCTCATCGAAGATGAGGATCTCGTTGTCGCGGTACAGCATCTTCAGGATCTCCACGCGCTGCTGCATGCCCACGGTGATGTCCTCGATCCTGGCGTCCAGGTCCACCCGCAGGCCGTACCGCTGGGACAGGTCCTGCACCTTCTGCCGGGCTGCCTTCTTTTGCAGGAAGCCCATTTTGGTGTCCTCCGCGCCCAGGATGATGTTGTCCAGGACGGTGAACACATCGATGAGCTTGAAGTGCTGGTGCACCATGCCGATGCCCAGTGCCGTTGCGTCGTTGGGGTCGTTGATCTTCACCGGCTTGCCGTTTTTCCGGATCTCGCCCTCCTCCGGCTGGTACAGGCCGAACAGGACGGACATCAGCGTAGATTTGCCGGCGCCGTTTTCGCCCAGCAGGGCGTGGATCTCACCCTTGCGCAGCTGCAGGGTGATGTCGTCGTTGGCCTTAATGCCGGGAAACTCCTTGGTGATGTGAAGCATTTCGATCACATACTGGGGAGATTGCTCCATGCCGCCACCTACTTTCTCTCATTTTCTGTCTGCCGCAATCGTTTCCGAGGCGGACAATATAACAAGTTTATTATAACGTCCAATGCAGGGAATTGCAAGAACGAACCGGAAAATAGGGCGGTATTCACAAAAATTGTCTCCCTCTCTCCGGCAAATAGACGGAAAAAACGCCGCCCAAGCGGACGGCGTTCTTTCCGGAACAAAAAGAAGGAAAACAATAAAAGGATGGAAAGCGGATTTACTTGTGATCCACGGAGTACATGTGCTCAATGAGGCACAGGATCTTATCGGAATAGCCGATCTCGTTGTCGTACCAGGAGACCACCTTTACGAAGGTGTCGGTCAGGGCGATACCGGCCTTGGCATCAAAGATAGAGGTATGGGTGTTGCCCAGGAAATCGGAGGACACCACAGGCTCGTCGGTGTAATCCAGAATACCCTTCAGCTCGCCCTGGGCAGCCTCCTTCATGGCGGCGCAGATCTCGTCGTAGGAGGCGGGCTTTTCCAGATTCACGGTCAGGTCCACCACGGACACATCCAGGGTGGGCACACGCATGGACATACCGGTGAGCTTGCCGTTCAGGCTGGGAATCACCTTGCCCACGGCCTTGGCGGCGCCGGTGGAGCTGGGGATGATGTTGCCGGAGGCAGCGCGGCCGCCGCGCCAGTCCTTCACGGACACGCCGTCCACGGTTTTCTGGGTGGCAGTGGTGGAGTGAACGGTGGTCATCAGGCCGTCGGCAATGCCGAAGTGATCATGCAGCACCTTGGCAATGGGGGCCAGGCAGTTGGTGGTGCAGCTGGCGTTGGAAACGAAGGTCATGTCGGAGGTGTAGGTGTCCTGGTTCACGCCCATAACAAACATGGGGGTGTCGTCCTTGGAGGGGGCGGACATGACCACATGCTTGGCGCCGGCCTCGATGTGGCCCTTGGCCTTGTCCTTGGTCAGGAACAGGCCGGTGGACTCGATGACGTACTCCGCGCCGATCTCCTTCCAGGGCAGGTTGGCGGGGTCGCGCTCGGCGAACACGGGGATGGAGCGGCCATCCACAATGATGGCGTTCTCGCTGGAGGACACCTGGGCGTCGATCTTACCGTGCATGGTGTCATACTTCAGCATATAGGCAAGGTAATCAGCGGGACACAGGTCGTTGATGCCCACGATCTCGATCTCGGGGTGGTGCAGGCTGCACCGCAGGACCATGCGGCCAATACGGCCAAAACCATTGATACCGACTTTGATGCTCATAAATACAGCTTCCTCTCTGTGATGGAATATATCAAACATATGGTACGTTTAGTATTATATGCGAGAATTCTGGAAAATGCAATACCCGCGTGCAAATTTTTTTATCTTTTAGCAGGTTGCGACAAATATCTTGTGTTTTTCCTTTGCGTTTGATATAGTATGGTATAAATTCGCATGACAGCCAGATCATTCCGGGGATAAGTCCTATGCCTTCCCGGAATCGTATACAGGGGAAGGAGGCTGTATCATATGGAGTACAGCGAAACGGAAAAGCAAATGCTCCGGGAGATCCTGCCGGGCATCGCCACGCAGCTGCGGGGCTCTCTGGCCAACATCCACGCAGCTTTGGGCCGCCTTGCCCCGGAGCAGGCGCGGGACGCCAGCACCGACACCGACCGCAGTGCCGCCATTCTGTGCCAGAGCTATTACCGCATCCTGCGGGTGGTGAACAATCTGTCCGACGCGCCTATGCTGGCAGAGGAAAAGCCTCTGGATACGGAAAATGTGGAGCTGGTGCGCTTTCTGGACGGCCTGTGCCGCCAGGGGGAGGCCCTGGCCCAGCTGATGGAGCTGCGGCTGACCTTTACCTGCCCGGAACGGGCCCACACCGTGGCTGTCAACCGGGAGTATCTGGCCCGGCTGTTCTGGAACCTGGTATCCAACGCCATGAAATTCACTCCCCGGGGCGGGACCGTGGACGTGTGCCTGCGCTCCGGCCAGGGCTGCGTGCTGCTGTCGGTGAAAGACAGCGGCTCCGGCATTCCGCAGGACAAGCAGGCCCAGCTGTTTGACCGGTGGCAGCACAGCAATATGGACCTGCCGGCCCATGGCCTGGGGCTGGGTCTGCCTCTGTGCCGCCGCATTGCCCAGGGCCACGGCGGCAGCCTTGTGGTGTCATCCCTGGAGGGGCAGGGCACCACGGTGACGGTGCGCCTGCCGGACCGCCGCAGCGGCGTGACCCTGGTGCGGGACATGCCGTTCCACTATGCCGGCGGCTTCAACCCCACGCTGGTGGAGCTGGCGGACGCCCCGCCGTATCAGGCGTTCACCAAAAACTATATTGAGTAATTTTTCCCGGTTTTACCGGATTTATGCACAGGAGGTCTGGCGTGGAAGGAAAACGCGTATTGGTGGCCATGTCCGGCGGCGTGGACAGCAGCGCCGCGGCGCTGCTGCTGCGGCAGCAGGGGTACGACTGCGACGGAGCCATGCTGCGGCTGTATAACGGGGAGAAGGCGGGGACCTGCTGCTCTGCCGACGATGCGGACGATGCGCGGTCCGTGGCCTACCGGCTGGGCATGAAATTCTATGTGTTCAACGAAACGGAGCGCTTCGCCCGGGAGGTCATGGACCGCTTTGTGGCGGAATACTGCGCCGGGCACACGCCGAATCCCTGCATCGACTGCAACCGCTGCCTGAAGTTCGGGGCCCTGCTGGACCGGGCTCTGGTGCTGGGGTATGACTATATCGCCACCGGGCACTATGCCCGGGTGGACCGGGACCCGGACACCGGACTGTACCGCCTGCTGCGGGGCCGGGACCGGCGCAAGGACCAGAGCTATGTGCTCTATCAGCTGACCCAGCACCAGCTGGCCCATCTGCTGCTGCCGGTGGGGAACTACGACAAGCCCGCCATCCGCGACAGTGCCCGTCAGGCGGGGCTGCTGAACGCCGACAAGGCCGACAGCCAGGATATCTGCTTCGTCCCCGACGGGGATTATGCGGAGTTTCTGCGGGAGTATGGCCATGTGGCTATGGAGCCCGGGGACTTTGTGGACCAGGACGGTCATGTGCTGGGCCGCCACAAGGGCCTCCCCTGCTACACCACCGGCCAGCGCAAGGGCCTGGGGGTATCCGCCGGGAAGCATGGGTATGTGGTGCGGAAAAACGCCGCCGACAACACCATCCTTCTGGGCGACAACGAGGATCTGTTCACCGGCCGCCTCACTGCCTGCCGGGTGAACTGGATTGCCGGGCAGGCCCCGGCGGGCCCCATCCGGGTTACCGCCAAAACCCGGTACAGCCAGACGGAGGCGGAGGCCACGGTCACCCCCCTGGAGGGGCAGCGGATAGAGGTAGTCTTTGACCGGCCCCAGCGGGCCGTCACCGCCGGCCAGGCCGTGGTGCTGTACGACGGGGATCAGGTGCTGGGCGGCGGCGTCATCGAGGACTGACAAGCAGATACCCACACGCGCAAAAAATCCCTTGACCGTGCCGGTCAAGGGATTCAGCTTGTTCAAAAAGGGCAATGCCCTTTTTGGACAAGCTGAAAAGCATTTTCAAAACTTTCATAAAAGTTCTGAAAATGCGGTGATTGAAAACGAAAGACACCCCTGATGGGTTTCTTTCGTAACTATCTTCCTTTCCGAAGGCGGAGGCGAGCCTACTTTTTTGACAGACTGAAAAAAATCCCTTGACCGTGCCGGTCAAGGGATTTTTCAGCTGTTACAGGTGTTGCAGGCTCTTTTGGCTTACAGATACTTGCGCATGCCATCAGTAGCCACAGAAGCGTCGGCGGTAAGGGTCACGGTGAACTTCACGGTGTTGGCGTCGCTGAACTTGTCCAGCCAGCACAGGAACTTTTCCACGGCGGTGAAGTCCTCGCTATGTACGATCTTGCAGAGGTTGTCCACATAGACGTGGGAAATATCGTAATTGCCCGCATACAGACCGCTGATGAAGCCCCGCAGGCACTCAAAAGAATCCAGGTGGTATTCACCAGCATTGACCAGACGCACGCTGGACTTGATATCATACGTCATATCAGCGCCGGGCTCGATGCAGACGACACAGCCGCCCTCCTCGGCCACGGAGGCATGAACCAGCTCGATGAGCTGCTTGGTCTTGCCTGCGCCGTTGTCGCCCATAATCAATCTAACCATAAGAGATCACTCCTTTTGCATATATGTATACCATACCATAACTCGACGGAAATGGCAATGGGAAAATATACGGTTTTTTACCGGCCCAGCTTTTCCCGCAGGGCCTTGCCCATGTCCTCATAGCCGGGCTTTCCCAGCAGGGCGAACATATTCTTCTTATAGGCCTCCACGCCGGGCTGATCGAAGGGGTTCACGTCCAGCAGATAGCCGGACAGGCCGCAGGCGTATTCAAAGAAGTAGATCAGCTGCCCCAGGGTGTCTGCGTCCAGTGCCCCGCAGCGCAGGATGATGTTGGGCACGCCGCCCTCCTCATGGGCCAGCAGGGTGCCGTCCATGGCCTGGGTGCGGATAAAGTCCATGGTTTTTCCGGCCAGGAAGTTCAGCCCGTCGCCGTCGGCGGCGTCGAAGGGCACCGCGCTTTCCCCTGCCTCCGGGTCAAAGCGCACCACCGTTTCAAACAGGTGCCGCTCGCCCTGCTGGATATACTGCCCCATGGAGTGCAGGTCGGCGGTAAATTCCACGCTGGCGGGGAAAAGTCCCTTGCTCTCCTTGCCCTCGGACTCGCCGTACAGCTGCTTCCACCACTCGGACATAAACCGGAAGGCAGGCTCATAGGCCGCCAGAACCTCGATCTTCTTCCCGGCGCGATAGAGCTGATACCGTGCTCCGGCATACTGCCAGGCGGGATTCTGCTCCATATCCCCGGCGGTGCAGGCCTCCTGCATCCGGGCCGCGCCCTGCATCAGCGCCTGAATATCCACTCCGGCCACGGCGATGGGCAGCAGGCCCACGGCGGTGAGCACGCTGTACCGTCCGCCGATGTCATCGGGCACCACAAAGCTCTCATACCCGGCCTGGACGGCCAGGGCTTTCAGCGCGCCCTTGTGCCGGTCGGTGGTGGCGTAAATGCGCTTTGCCGCCCCCTCCGGGCCGTATTTCTTCTCCAGCAGCTCCCGGAAGAACCGGAAGGCCACGGCAGGCTCCGTGGTGGTGCCGGACTTGGAGATGACGTTCACGGAGAAGTCCACCCCCTCCAGCATCTCCATCGTCTCCCGCAGCTGCCGGTCGGACAGGCCGTTGCCCACGAAATAGATGTTGGGCGTGTTCTTCCGCTTCAGATTATAGTTGGGGGAGCACAGGCACTCGATAACGCCCCGGGCCCCCAGATAGGACCCGCCGATGCCGATGACCACCAGTGCCTGGGAATCGCTCTGGATGCGCCGGGCCGCCGCCTGGATGCGGGCGAACTCCTCCCGGTCATATTCCTGGGGCAGGCGCACCCAGCCGGTGAACTCGCCGCCGGGGCCGTCGCTCTTCTGCAAATGATTGTGGGCAATGCGCAGCCGGGGCGCCAGCGCCGCCTCATAGGGCAGCGCGATAAAATGCCGCATGTGGGTCAGGTCCACCTGGATCATAGAGATTACCTCCTATGTGTATCGGATTTATCCATCATCTCGTATCTTACCGCTTTTCCCGGGAAAATACAAGGGGATACCCGTCGAAACGGTGAAAATCTTATCACCCGCAGAAGCACATGGTCCGGGCCAGGCGCAGCAGCATCTGCCCGAAGGTCAGCTTTTCCACGGTCTCCGCCGCCCGGATGGGGACCTCCAGCACCGTCTCCCCGTTCTGGGTCACCGTCAGCGTACCCAGCACGTCTCCCTGCCGCACCGGGGCCTCCGCAGACTCCGGCAGGGTCACGGTCTGCTCCAGCCCCTGAAGCCGGGATTTTTCCGCCAGCAGCAGGCCCTCCGCTGGGTCCACCCGGGGCTGCACCGTTCCCTGGGCCCCCAGCTGCACCGGCACCGGCGGCAGCGGCTCCTCCGGAGACGCATGCACCAGGCCGTAGGTGGAGAACCCGTAGTTCAGCAGGGCCTTGGCGTCCTCGAACCGCTGCTGCCCCGTGGGGGATTTCAGCACCACGGCGATCAGCTCCATGCCCTCCCGCTCCGCCGTGGCGGAGATGCAGTATCTGGCGGAGTCCGTGGAGCCGGTTTTCAGCCCCGTGGCTCCCTGGTAAAACCGGATGAGCTTGTTGGTGTTGGACAGCTGAAACTGTCCGTCCCGCAGGGTGTCCATCCAGATGGTGGTAAACCGTCGGATGTCCGGGTGATTCACGATCAGCTCCCGGGACATCACGGCGATGTCCCAGGCGCTGGTAACGTGCCCCTCCGCCGGAAGGCCGGTGCAGTTGACGAAATGGGTGTCCTGCATCCCCAGCTCCCGGGCCCGGTTGTTCATCCGCTCCACAAACAGCTCCGTGACCCCCGCCGTCTTTTCCGCCAGGGCCACGGCGGCGTCGTTGCCGCTGGACACGCACACCCCCTTCAGCAGGTCCTCCACCGTGATGCTCTCCCCCTCGGACAGGAAGATCCGGCTGCCTCCCATGGAGGCGGCATAGGCGCTGACGGTGACGGTATCGTCATAGGACAGGGTCCCGCTGTCGATGGCCTCCATCACCAGCAGCAGGGTCATGACCTTGGTGACGCTGGCTGGCTCCATAGCCTGGTGCTCATTTTTGGCGTACAGCACCTGCCCCGTTTCCTTCTCCATCAGCAGCGCCGCCTCCGCCTGCACCGGCAG
>ULTY01037502.1_pt1 | contig 10811 bp, 8 predicted proteins | sample 1958021 | NCBI WGS metagenome assembly ULTY01 (sample SAMEA4835746, study PRJEB28245) | human gut metagenome | biome: gut microbiome; material: fecal sample | place: Denmark | collected 2008 | reverse complement strand
AATCTGCAATATAATATATATTTAATATTTATTACACAAAAACGCCCTTAAGATACTATATCTTAAGAGCGTTAATGTTATCAATTAGAAATTAATATTTAAAATAATAGCTATTACAACGAATAATACAGCAAGAACTTTAGTAATAGTTACAAGCTTACCTTCCATTGAACGACCTTTATTCTTACCCCAGTAAGTATCAGCAGCACCACTAATAGCACCTGATAAACCATTCTGTTTACTTTCCTGCATAAGAACTACTATTGTTAAAAATATACATACTAATATAAATATACCCATTAAGACTATTCTTAATGTATCAGCCCATGACATACCAAACATATATCAAACCTCCTATTGCAATAATCACAATGAATTGATTATAACAAATAAATATTAAATGTGCAACTAATATCTATAACTAATTGTCCATCTGTGCACTATATAATCCTATCTATGAATTATTTCTTAATAAGAAGTGATTCTCCTGTCATCTCTGCCGGCTTCTCCATTCCCATAATCTCAATAAGAGTTGGAGCTATATCACAAAGTCTTCCACCTTCTCTAAGTGTATATGCTTCATCATAATTGACAAGAATAAATGGAACTGGATTAGTTGTATGTGCTGTATGTGGTGCACCTGTTTCATAATCTATCATCTTCTCTGCGTTACCATGGTCAGCACATATGAATAATACTCCGTCAACATCCTTAACAGCCTGTACAGCCTTGCCAACAAGCTCATCTACCTTTTCTACAGCCTTAACTGCTGCCGGAATAACACCTGTGTGACCAACCATATCAGGGTTCGCGAAGTTGATTACGATAACATCATACTCATCTGACTTAATTGCCTCAACTAAATCCATACCAACCTCTGGAGCACTCATCTCTGGCTTAAGGTCATATGTTGGGACATCCTTAGGTGAGTTAACAAGAAGTCTGAACTCATCTACATTAGGATCTTCAACACCACCATTAAAGAAAAATGTTACATGTGCATACTTCTCTGTCTCAGCAAGACGAAGCTGCTTCTTGCCATTATTAGCAAGGAATTCGCCAAATGTATTCTTGATTTCTTCTTTCTTGAATGCAACTAACTTGTTAGGGATTGATTCATCATAATCCTTGAAGCATACAAATGTAGTTGGAATATATTCTCTTTCAAAACCTGTAAACTTATCATCACAGAAAGCTCTTGTCATCTCTCTTGCTCTATCTGGACGGAAGTTAAAGAATATTACTGAATCGTCAGGCTTAACAACTGAAAGTGGCTTGCCATTCTCTGTTATTACTGTAGGAACAACGAATTCATCTGTAACATCTGCCGCATAAGACTCTTCAAGTGCCTTAACTGCATTATCTGCTGACTTTCCTTCACCTGTTGTAAGTGAAAGATATGCTTCCTTTACTCTGTCCCAGTTATTATCTCTATCCATAGCATAGTATCTTCCCGCTAAAGAAGCTACTTTACCAACACCAATCTCTGCCATCTTGTCTTCAAGCCTGGCTACAAAATCTTTAGCTGAAGCTGGAGGTGTATCACGTCCATCAAGGAAAGCGTGTACATATACATTAGAAACTCCATTCTTCTTAGCCATCTCAAGTAAACCATATATATGTGAAATGTGGCTATGAACACCACCATCTGATAAAAGTCCGAAAAGATGTAAATCGGAATTATTCTTCTTGCAATTCTCCATAGCAGCAAGAAGTTCTTCATTCTTATAGAACTCTCCGTCTTCTATAGCCTTTGTTATTCTTGTAAGATCCTGATATATAATCCTGCCAGCACCAATATTCATATGTCCAACTTCTGAATTACCCATCTGACCATCTGGAAGACCTACATAAAGTCCAGATGCGTTACCCTTAACAAATGGATATTCTTTCATTAACTTATCCATAACAGGAGTATTAGCCATAGCTATTGCATTACCCTCTGTTCTATCACTTAAACCATAACCATCAAGTACCATTAATACAACTGGTTTCTTACTCATATTATTTTCCTCTTTTCTAAGATAGCAATATCTTTAATATTCTCTCTAATTATTCCTGTTGTATGATAGCATACTTATTACTAATTTGCAATTTAGAATAATTATAATTATATTAAAAAGCAATAAGCCATACCTGGAATTACTTCCGTATATGGCTTACTATGTATCTTATTATATATTGTAATTAACAATTTCACAAAAATCCGGCTTAAGACTTGCACCGCCTACAAGACCGCCATCTATATCAGGCTGCCTGAATAATTCTGCAGCATTACCAGCATTAACAGAACCTCCATAAAGAATTCTTATTGAAGAAGCTGCTTCTTCTCCATATAACTTCCTTATATCTAATCTTATAGCCTCACATACTTCCTGAGCCTGAGCTGATGTAGCAACCCTGCCTGTTCCAATAGCCCATATAGGTTCATATGCAATAACACACTTCATAGCATCTTTAGCTGACACCTGTAAAAATGCTGCGTCAATCTGCTTATTAATGAAATCCAATGTTATGCCTTCTTCTCTCTGCTGGATAGTCTCACCACAGCATATAATAGGTGTCAATCCATATTCAATTGCTTTTCTTACTTTGCGGTTGATGCACTCATCATCTTCACCAAAATATTGTCTTCTTTCTGAATGTCCAACTATAACATAATCAACACCAGCCTCTTTTAACATTCCTGGTGAAATCTCACCCGTATATGCACCTTTTTCTTCATAGTGCATATTCTCGGCACCAACCTTAATATCTGTTCCTTTGACTGCGTCTACAACTGGTATAATGTCTATTGATGGAACACAAAACACTACATCAACATCACGATTAGAGAACTTATCACGAAGCTCACATACAAGCGATACTGCTTCCTTTGGTGTCATATTCATTTTCCAGTTTCCCGCAACTATCTTCTTCCTCATACTACAATCACGCCTCCATACAATATAACTGATTAGCTTATTCATCATTATTACCAGCTCAGTTATTTTAATAAAAAAATTATATCATACAAATTTATAAAAAGCCACTAATAATGCAAATATTTAAAATAAATACAATGTATGTACCTAAGTATTTTATATATACAACATATTGTATTAAGACAAGCTTAGTTTTATGATTATTTTCAAACAAAAGGAGCCGTATATATCAATATACAGCTCCTTTTGTGTATTGCCCGACTGAATTAACTGTCAATTAACCAATCAAAGCTATATGTTTATGTCAGTAAACACTCTATTTGTCATTAGCTGCTACTACACCTGGGAGTTCCTTACCTTCAAGGAATTCAAGTGAAGCACCGCCACCTGTTGAAATATGTGTCATCTTATCACCGAAACCAAGGTTATTAACTGCGGCTGCTGAATCACCACCACCGATAATTGTAGTAGCATCTGTAAGCTGAGCTAATTCTTCTGCAACAGCAATAGTTCCCTTTGCAAAGTTAGGGAATTCAAATACACCCATAGGTCCATTCCATACTACTGTCTTGGCATCCTTAAGAGCATCCTTGTAAAGCTCACAAGTCTTAGGTCCGATATCCATACCCATATCATCATCTTCCTGGCATCCAGCTTCAACTACATGGAAAGGAGTATCGTTCTTGAATTCCTTTGTTACTACTGTATCAACAGGAATAAGCATCTTAACACCCTTAGCTTCAGCCTTAGCCATCATTTCCTTAGCATAGTCAAGATAATCTTCTTCAACTAATGACTGTCCAACGTGACCACCATGAGCCTTCTGGAATGTGTATGACATACCGCCACCGATAATAAGTGTATCAACCTTATCAAGAAGGTTGTTAATAACAGAAATCTTTGAAGACACCTTTGAACCACCAAGAATAGCTACGAAAGGCCTTACTGGATTATTAACAGCATTTCCAAGGAAATCTATTTCTTTCTGCATAAGGTAACCAACTACTGCTGTATCAACATACTTTGTTACACCTACGTTAGAGCAGTGTGCTCTGTGTGCTGTACCGAAAGCATCATTAACAAATACATCAGCGATTGAAGCTAAATCCTTAGAGAATTCATCACCATTCTTTGTCTCTTCTGCTCTGAAACGTGTATTCTCAAGAAGAATAACATCTCCATTATTCATAGCTTCAACAGCAGCTCTTGCATTGTCACCAACTACTGTATCATCAGCAGCGAACTTAACTTCCTGTCCAAGAAGCTCTGAAAGTCTTTTAGCAACTGGTGCTAATGAAAATGCCTTATCAGCTCCCTTTGGCTTACCAAGATGTGAGCAAAGAATAACCTTTCCTCCATCAGCTATTAACTTCTTTATTGTTGGAAGTGCAGCAACAAGACGTGTTTCATCTGTAATCTTATCACCATCTAATGGTACATTAAAATCACATCTGCATAAAACTCTTTTGCCATTAACGTTGATATCATCAACTGACTTCTTATTAAGCATATCTATATCCTCCAAATTATCATTACTAGCTTATTGACAGTGACCTGTAAACAACCCAGGTATGCCTGTTCTGTCCCGCCATACATCAGGACAGTCTTAACATACTTATCAAAATACCGGAGAATGAATTCTCATCTCCGGTATTATTACAAGTTAAATAAATTAACCCTTAATGGTCAATGTATATTATAATTACTTGCTTAATTCAGCGAAGTACTTAATTGTTCTAACCATCTGGCTTGTGTATGAGTTCTCGTTATCATACCAAGAAACTACCTGAACCTGGCATCCACCGTTTGGAAGTTCGTTAACCATTGTCTGTGTAGCATCGAATAATGAACCAAATCTCATTCCAACGATATCGCTAGATACGATAAGTTCTTCATTGTAACCAAAGCTTTCTGTAGCAGCAGCCTTCATAGCAGCATTAACTTCATCAACAGTAACCTTCTTAGCTACAACAGCGTTAAGGATTGTTGTAGAACCTGTAGGTGTAGGAACTCTCTGAGCAGCTCCAATAAGCTTTCCATTAAGTTCTGGGATAACAAGACCGATAGCCTTAGCAGCACCTGTTGAGTTAGGAACGATGTTGCAAGCACCAGCTCTTGATCTTCTTAAATCACCCTTTCTCTGAGGTCCATCAAGTATCATCTGGTCACCTGTGTAAGCGTGAATTGTGCACATAATACCTGATTCGATTGTTGCACAGTCATTAAGAGCCTTAGCCATAGGAGCTAAGCAGTTAGTTGTACAAGATGCAGCTGAGATAATCTGATCATCTGCTGTAAGTGTTTCGTGGTTAACATTGTAAACGATTGTCTTTAAATCGTTACCAGCTGGAGCTGAGATAACAACCTTCTTAGCACCTGCATTGATATGAGCCTGAGCCTTAGCCTTTGATGTATAGAAACCTGAGCACTCAAGAACTACGTCAACATCAAGATCTCCCCATGGGCAGTTGTTAGCATCTGGCTCTTTGTAGATCTTAATTGTCTTACCCTTTACTGTAATTGTACCAGCTTCATCATCAGCTGTTACCTGATCTTCCTCACCGAAATCAACATATCTTCCCTGTGATGAATCATACTTTAAAAGATGAGCTAACATCTTAGGGCTTGTTAAATCGTTGATAGCAACTACTTCGTATCCTTCTGCACCGAACATCTGTCTGAATGCAAGTCTACCGATACGTCCAAAACCATTAATCGCAACTTTTACTGACATAAAAATAAATCCTCCTAATATAAAGATTGTTAATAAAAAATCAACTACATTGTATTCTACATAAAACAATTTAAAATATCAAGTGTTAATTCCTATTTTTTACAAATTATTGTATATTTCGCCATTCAAATTAAACTTTTTACCATATTCCATTAATCTTATTATATCTAGTCTGTTCTGAAACTCACTAATCAGCTTATTTTTTCTCTTTTATCTCTGCTAACACACAGTCCGCAAGATTATTAGCGTGATCTGACATTCTCTCAAGATTAGACAAAATATCAAGGAATACAACACCATTAGATGGCTTACATAATCCAGAAGATAATCTCTCGATATGTTTATTTCTTAATTCTTCTTCTAAATCATCAACCTCGTCTTCTATACGGCATACATTATCTGCTGCAACCCTGCTGAACTTTTCCCTGGCTTTAATTGCCTCTGAGAAACAGACAATAACCTTTTCAGATAACTTCTTGAGTTCTTCCATTCCATGCTGGGAGAATATTATTTCATTATCTATCTTGTATTTGGCAAGATCTGACATATTCTCTGCATGGTCTGACACTCTCTCAATATCAATAATCGCATGGAATAAATCATTAATAAGTAAATGTTGTTCTTCCGTTATGGAAAGATTATTAACCTTTATGAGATATTCTGTAAGATACTTTTCATAGAGGTCAACCTTGTGTTCCGTCTCTATGACTTTGTCTATCATATCCTGATCATTGTTCATAACAGCACTTACCGAATATTTTATATTATCCAGTGACAGATTGCCCATTATGATAACTTCGCTGAGTGCCCTGTCAACCGCTACTGATGGCTGTTCTAATATCCTGCTGTCAAAATGTCTTGATAACTCTGCCGCATAACTGTCGCTTGCCTCTAATGAAGCATTTTCTTCATCTTCAGTCTTCTCTCTTATAATTATGCCTGAAAGTTTAACAAGCAGACTTCCAAATGGCATCATTATAGTTGTACATATTATGTTAAAGAACGTATGGAATATAGATATTTCCACACTTGTTATATTATGCACAGCTAACGCAGGTTTAAACATAAATAATATAAAAGCACCTGTTCCAAATATAACTGCTCCCGCAACATTAAATAAAAGATGCATACAAGCTGCTCTCTTTGCATTCCTTGTTGTACCAGCACTTGATATAATTGCAGTTACACACGAACCTATATTCTGCCCCAACGTAATAAATACTGCCGCATTGGTAGTAACCACTCCATTAATTGCGAGTGTCTGTAATATACCTACTGATGCAGAAGAGCTTTGTAGAATTGCTGTTACTACAATACCAATTGCAATGCCCAATAATGGATTACTTCCTACTACTTCAAACGCTTTTGAAAAAATAGGTGCATCTGTATATGGAGATATCGACTCTGACATAAAATCAAGTCCTAAGAATAAAAGTCCGATACCTACAACTATCTCTCCTGCCATTTTCTTTTTAGGCTTCTTACTAAACAATACAAGAATTGCACCGATTCCTACAAGCAGAGGTGCATAAAATGATGGCTTTAACACTTTGACAGCATCTCCGAGCTGTCCTAAAGATACAATCCATGCTGTTATGGTTGTACCAATGTTAGCACCCATTATAACTCCTACAGCCTGTACAAGTGTCATAAGACCAGCATTAACAAATCCAACAACCATAACTGTTGTCGCGCCACTACTCTGAATTATGGCTGTTATAAATGCTCCAACAAGAACAGCTAATAATCTGTTCCTTGTAAGATAGCCTATGAGCTGTTTCATCTTGCTTCCCGCTGACTTTTGCATACCATCTGCCATTATGTTCATTCCATATAAGAACATACCGATGCCGCCTGCAAACATAAACAAATTGCCAACTAACTCAATATTCACTTTTTTCTCCTGTCCTGCACATACTAATTATCTGTTAATAAAGATTCATCTTATACTTAATAAAAGTAAAGAAATTGTGCATTTTGTGTAAAGAATGTAAAAATACGTTTACATAATAACAATCAATTCAAATATTTTCAAGGGCTTTAGTACCATTTTCAAACTAATAATGCTATAATCAACAATATAATAATTATAAATATGATGTGAGTATCAGAATAATCTTTACTGCTCACTTATACATCGTGACTGTTTAGCAGCCCACATAATAACAATCTAATTTTACTTATGAAATGGAGAAGACATATATGAGAACTTATCCTGAACTTTCAGACTGGCATCTTCACTCGCATTTTTCGTCTGATTCAACCGAAACTCCTGAGAATATAATCAAAAATGCCATCAATATGCAGTTAAAAAGCATATGTTTTACAGAACACAACGACTACGATTACCCTTTAGAGGACGGAAATGTTGTATTTGCCCTTGATTATGACAAATATACAGACGAACTGCTTGAATTAAAAGAGCGTTATAAAAATGATATTTTTATTGGAATTGGTGTCGAACAGGGACTTCTTTCTTCTGCTAAAGATAAAATCAACAACTACGACCCTACTGGCAGACTTGATTTTATAATTGGTTCATCACATCTTGTATATGGCAACGACCCTTATTATCCTGAATTCTGGGATAATGTGTCCGTAAAAGATGCAATAAGCAGATATTATGAAGCAATAACCGACTGCATTAAAACTTGCGATAACTTTGATGTATACGGACATCTTGATTATATTGTAAGATATGCTCCTGATCAGGATAATGATTATAACTGGAAAGATTATTATGATTATTTCGATACAATCCTAAGACTTCTTATTGACAAGGGCAAAGGCATTGAAATCAATACCGCAGGACTTAAATACGGACTTAAAAATCCTAATCCCTGCCTTGATATAGTAAAAATGTACCGCTCACTTGGCGGCGAGATTATAACAACAGGTTCTGATGCCCATAAAGCCTGCCATATTGCATATTCCTATGAAATAATCACTGATATGCTTAAAAATACAGGATTTAACTATTATACTATATTCAAGGAAAGAAAGCCTGAATTCGTATCTATATAAGCACATAAGGGTTATCATCACCAGCTTTTCTGTAGACTGATTGCTCCATATATGTTTATTAATATCTGAAAAGACCAAGTATCTGCCACTGCATCTGCAGCATTAATTAACAGCGTATATCCGGCCCATAAGTATGGATTTTTCTTTCATACCTTATGGGCTGATATTATATTAATCCTTTGATATATTTTTCACTTTTTGTAAAGTGCATTATTTTTTATAGTTCCAAGATTTATTTTAATCATTTTTAATTTTCCGTAATGCTGCAACATTTTTCTTAATACAATCAATGCAGTAATCAGCCTGATTTTGATTTAATGTATGATTAAATGTGAGTCTTATTGAAGCAAGGCTTTCTTCATCAGTCTTTCCTATAGCCTTTAATACGTGCGAAGGTCCGCCGTGATTGCCGTGACACGCCGAACCAGAGGATACGCATATGCCCTGTTTATCCAAAAGAAGCACAAGTTCACCTGCACTTATACCTTTAAAACAGATATTAATATTTCCTGATACCCTGCCTGTCATATTGCCATTAATGCTTGTATACGGGATTTCATTAACTATCCGCTCTGCCATATATCTTTGTATATTCCACTCTTTTTCCATTCTGTAATGCAGTGTATTAACAGCAATATCCGCAGCTGTTGCAAGTCCGATTATTCCAGCAACATTTTCTGTACCGGAACGCATATTTTTCTCCTGTCCGCCTCCATATATTAACGGCTCAAGCTCCCTGTCTGTATACAAAAATCCAACACCTTTAGGTCCGCATATTTTATGTGCACTCACGCTGAGCATAGATACTCCAAGCTTATGAACATCAATATCAATATGTCCAAATGCCGCAACCGCATCTGTATGAACAGGAATACCGTATTCTGATGCCACCGCACTAACCTGCATTAATGGCTGTATTGTTCCTATCTCATTATTAACAAGCATAACCGATATAAGCAAAGTATCATCTTTTATCTTTCTTCTTAAATCCTCAATATCAATTATGCCATCCGATGTGCATCTTAAATATTCTATATTATACCCACGTTTCTCTAAATCTCTGCATTTATTTAATATTGCAGGGTGTTCAATTCCACTTACTATAATAGTTCCACCGTGCTTTCCTGCAACCGCTGCCTCTAATGCCCAGTTATCGCTCTCAGTTCCGCCAGATGTAAAATATATATTATCAGCCTCTGTGCCTATCAGTCCGGCTATATTTGCCCTCGCTTCTTCAACTGCCCTTTTATTATTTCTTCCACATTCATATATTGACGATGGATTTCCATAATCATTTATCATATACTGCCACATAGCCTTACACACCGGCAAACTCATAGGCGTTGTCGCCGCATTATCAAGATATAACATATGCCTCCTCCCAGCTTTTCCCTCTTTCCATACAGTCAATATTTAAGTTCACAATCCACTGTATTACTTATTAATATTATATTCAAAAGCTGCATACTATGTTAATAAAGACAACGGAGCCTTTTCTTAATTATGAGCAGCAAATCAGGCAGACAACTACTATATACTCCTGTAATCAAAGGAACTATCATCCTTACAATCGCTGGACTTCTATGCCGCATCCTTGGATTTTATTACCGCATTTTTCTTAATTCACACATTGGCTCATACGGAATGGGAATGCTGCAATTAGTTCTTCCCTTATGTGGAATTGCATTTTCTGTATGTATGTGTGGCTTTAATTCTGCAATTTCCAAATACACAGCACAGACACACGGAAATATCAATGTACTCCTTGGTGGTCTTTTAATGAGTTTTCCGTTATCCTGTATATTTTCTGCGGTATGTGCCACATTTTCATATGAAATAGCCGATAAACTTATGTTTAACGCCGATTGTGCTCCACTTATCCAGATAATCGCAATTGGTATTCCCTTATCCGCAATACACAGCTGTATATGCGGTTATTATTACGGCTGTAAAAAGACATTTATTCCCGCAATATCACAGATAATCGAGCAATTAATACGAATATTCAGTGTGATAATCTATTATCATCTGATTTCTGTAAATCTGGAAACTTTAACTGTAACTGATGCTTTATATGGTAATATCGCAGGTGAAGTCTGTGCGGATATATTCTGCATTGGATGTGTCTA
>ULTY01000621.1_pt1 | contig 10816 bp, 8 predicted proteins | sample 1958021 | NCBI WGS metagenome assembly ULTY01 (sample SAMEA4835746, study PRJEB28245) | human gut metagenome | biome: gut microbiome; material: fecal sample | place: Denmark | collected 2008 | reverse complement strand
AACGCCTACTGCTCCGGTGGCTCTTGTTACTGCAACTCCGGATATACGGGTAATGCAAATTCCAGATGTACTAAAGTGGATACCTGTGTCAACGGCGGAAGCAGCTCTTGCTCTGGACAAACCTCTGGCTGCTCTTCTTCTCAGGTGCAGACCGCTTCTTGTAAAGACTGCTCTGGTACAATGCACTATACTTGCCGCGCTAAAACTTGTGCTGAGCAAGGCAAGAAAGACTGCAACGGTTCCTGCATCAGCTCTTCCGAATGCTGCGGTGGATGCCCGAGTGGTTACTCCTGTAAAAATGGAAGCTGTGAAAAAGACCATACCCACAGTTACTCCTGTCCCAGCGGGTACGCGCTTGGTACAGATTGTCCCAATGCTCCAACCACATCCGGTACCTGTTCCTGTGGTACAGTAACTACTTGCTATAAATTTATGAATAGCTATGACGGACAAGATTGCGCAGAGAATACCTGTCCCACTTTTACTTGTACATGTTGTGAAAGTTTTGGTGGTTTTCAGGCACACTGCTGTAGCTATGATTAACGTACTTTAATTATAAATAGCTGATTACAAAAACCCCGGAACTCAACATCCCGGGGTTTTTACTTCTTTCAAAAATGACCGACCCTTAAACGAACATCGTGTCGAGCAAATCCTTGCAATAAGAACGGAGTTCCGGATCTTCCATCAGGCTTAATTTCAGATTGGCCTTTTCCAAATCCTTATTGGTTCCGCAGTCAAACCGCATCGTGTCGCACAAAACGCCCGTAAGCTTGATACCGCGGTCACAAGCCAACTGCATCGCATCCGTCAAATTGATTTCGCCGTTGTTTCCTTTGCGAACCTCCGGCAAAATATCCATAATCACATTCGGCAGAATATAAGGCCCCATACTGGCGTAATTGGAAGGAACTTCATCCAAAGCCGGCTTTTCTACCAGCCCTTTGGCATGAACTTTACGACCGTCGCGAACAGCTCCGACTAAGGCGCCGTAGCGGACCATCTGTTCCCGCGGAAATTCCATGATATTTTCCACCATGCCGCCAAATTCTTCATAAGCATCCAACAATTGTGCCAAAATACCCTTGCCGTGGAGGCTGACATAAACGTCATCCGGCCACATAACCACAAAATCACGATCTCCGACAATTTCCTTGGCCATCAGTATCGCATGACCGTTACCCTTGGGTTCCGACTGTTCGGCAAAAGAAAACTTCATACCGTGGGGAATAATGTCCTGAACGACTTTCAGCAAATCAAGCTTGTTTTTCTCTTTCAGGTGTTCTTCTAACCAGGGATACGGCGAAAAATGTTTTTCAAACAAATGCTTGCAGGACTGGTCACTGTAGATAAAAACAATTTCCTTTATCCCTATTTCGGCACAAGCGTCAACCGCATATTGAATGATGGGTTTGCTGTGAAGAGTCAAAAAACCTTTATGTAAAGCTTTGGTGGAGGGAAGGTTTCGCGTTGATAATCCTGCAACCGGTAAGATGCAGACTTCGGGTTTCTTATTCATGTCATAACTCCAATAATAACATAACGTTAATTTTATAAGGAAAATATAACACAAAAAAACACGTCGACAAGATTAATTTCGAATTACTCTACCTCTTTTTACCGGGTTCTCCTTTCTGGGAGCAGGCTTTTCCTCACTGACCGTTTTCTTGGAGAAATCCAGAACCTTGACTTTTTCGTTGGATGTCAGTTCTTCCGTCTTTTCAATTTCCTCAATGTCACGTTTAACCGTAACGCTTTTTCCGGTTTTCTTGATACTGATATGTCCGGTGTTCTCCTCAACCTTGCGGCGGATTTCCTCCTCCCTCTGCCGATCGGCATACGCCTTTTCGGCTGCCGAAATTTTTTCTTCGGCATAGTCCTTAAACTTGTTCAAATTATCGTTCATCAACCCGACGTCCTGAGAAACCTGGGTCTCAAGGTCTTTAAGTTCCCGGTTGTAAGCCTCAACCACATCCGCCTCGCCAGACTGCGATGTTTGTACAAACCTGTCTAAAACCGTTTTATTCTGCTCGTTCAAAACTTTTGACTTCTCGTCAATAAACTGTATCCAGCCCATAATATTGGCATCCTCGTCCCAGTTGAAGTCGGTTTCGATGTCTGCCAGCCGGGCTTTAAATTTTTCTTGTGCGGTATGAAAGTCAAACGTCATGACTTTTGAACGGTTGTAAGCATCGACAACTTGATTGTACATCTGCTCCATTTTGCTTTTGGCGTCGTTCAGATATATCCGGGCTACCTCTTTTTTGATTTGTTCTAAAGCCGCCGTCGAATTTTTGTTGGCTTCGTTCATTTGATTAATCAAAGCGTCGCTCAAATCTTTACTCATCCCGAGATTGACGGTTTTGGCAATCTTGGTTATTTCGGCAGTCAACAGCCGCTGCTGTTTTTTATATTCCTGAACGGCCTCACTGCTGGAAGCGTTCTTAAGCTTGCCTTCCAAATCGACGGCCAAACCGTTCCTTGCCGTATCAAGCAGCGCGTCTGCCGTTTTCTGCTGTTCTTCGACAAGTTTTCTAAGCCGGTTTTCTTCTGCTTCGATTACCGCTTTCTCCTGAGCTTCAATTTTGTCTTGCTTACTCTTATACAAATCAAACAAAGCGCTTACGTCGACATCAAGAAGCGGCGCATTCATTGCCCCTTTCAGAGCAAAGGAATATCCCGGAAGATATTTCGGCTCGTCATATTTCACGTTAAATGAGACGTTCATGTCCCAGCTGTCCAGATTACCGTCTCCGAAAACGCCGATTTTGGCACCGCTCCCGGTCATGGTCGTCTCTGCAAAATTATACGTACCGTTGTTAAGGTTCAACTTTCCTGCAATTTTGCTGAAAGCCGAATTGCCGCTTTGCAGATTTTCCTTTACCGCCGCCAATAATCCGTCCGGCACTTCGCGCTTGGTAATATCCTGATAAATTTCTTTCAGATTCCATCCCCGAACCACCGTGTTATCAAGAACAAAATCTATATTACCGTTCAAATTTTTTACAAACGCCTCCTCGCTGGAGGCGTCACTGTTCAAAACCATGTCCGAGCTGAACCTTCCGCCGCTGATTCCGTAACGGTTTCCGCCCCAGTTGAAACGCCCGGCATCCAGATTAGTCAGTTTTATCTTGGAATTGAACTTGCTTTTGTCTTGCATATTCAACGCCGCCTCGGCCTGAATTTCGCCGTCTTTGTAAGCCGCTTTGAAATTAGTCAGGGCCGCATTGCCTTTCGTCAGGGCAACGTCAAAAGACGCATCCTTGAAATTGTTGTCACGATAAGACAAATCCTGCACTTTAAAATTGCCGCTTAAGTCAAAACCGTTGTAAAAAGCGTAATCAAACCGGTTTCTGCTCCAATAGGGCTTCGCCAGAAATTCGGGCTTGGCATCGTCTTGAGGCAGAGAAATCTGCGGCTGGTCAGCCTCAACAGACGCTGCGGAATTCATAAACCGGTCCAACTCGAACTTGTTAATCGTCATATTGGTAAGAATGCTCGGCCGCCCTTCGCTCTCGGTATAAGTGACATCACCGGCAAAACTGTTGAAACCGACGTTAAACTCGACCGGATTGGCACGGAACGCGCTGCCGTTGCCGATAAACTTGGTTTTCAGATTAAACAGGCCCAGACTATACACCTGCGGATTGTACTTTACGTTAAAGTCGTTCAGCATCTTAACAAAATCCGGATGCTTCAACTCCAAATTTCCGTTATATTGAAATCCGTCCGGTTGTTTGATAACCTGACCGCCGTAAACAAATTCCAGACTTTCCAGCCGTCCGACATTTTTGACGGCAAATTTTTCCAAATCGCCGGTCGCAATACCCTTGCTTTCAAAATGCTTTAACTGTTTATAATCCAGATTCGGCGCTTTGAACTCAAATTTGTTAATCAACCCCGAAACATCGTCCGTCTTAACCTCGTATTTCAGATTTTCATAAGCGGGAACATTGCCGAAACCGCTTATTGCACCGCCAAACGCCATCTGCGCGTTGGCAACCGAATTAATGGACAGACGCTCTATTTCCAGTTTGCCGTTCAGCAGATTGGCTTTAAAATCAACCTTTTCAAACGGCAGGCTTTCATAAATTCCCAAATCCAGCTTGGCGGTAATCTGCATATCAAAATCGTTGAGAAAACCCAGCTTCGAAAAACGATACTGCATCCGCTGCGCCCAGTTTTTCTCGGCTTCTTCCTTCGGCAGTTGGCTGATGTAATTGTCAAAATTAATCATATCCGCATTCAGGACCAGCAAAGCGTCCATGCGCGGACCGTTAAGCTTTACCCCGGCCTCTCCCGACAAAGAGCTCTTGTCCATTGTCAGAGAAAAAGGCGACAATTGAATTTTGTTAAACGTACCTGACAATTTGGCGCTGCCCACCGCCTTGCGGTAAGTCGAAGCCACGCTGACATCAGGTTTAATCTTCAGCCACTCCAGCGTTTGCAGAAAATCGCTGGAATTAAAAGACACGTCCATATTGTAAAAAGGCTCGCCGTCAAGCGTCGTCAGTTCTCCCTTTAACTTCAGGTCGGTGTCTCCCGGCAGGGTAGCGGTTAAAGTGTTGACTGAAACGATATTGTCAATCACGTCGAAACTGGCTTCAAAATTCTTGACCGGTTGACCGTTGTACTGCGTCTTCAACGATTTGACGTCAACCAACATATCCATCCCCAAATTCGGCTCGTAAGCGTCCTCGCCTTTATGATATTTGCTCACAAACTGTTCAACCGTATAGACGACCGGATCCAAATTAAAATCAGTAAAATTGAATGCCATTTCCATACGCGGCTTAACGCCGTCAGACGTTTGAACCAACCCGTCGTTTAACGGAATCTGCACATTGCCGGCTCCCTGCGTTTCGCCGTATTTGATAACCATATTTGAAAGGTTAACCTGCTGTTCGTTGGCGCTTAAGTCAAAAGTCAAAGCCAACGGATAGTCATACGCCGGCTGAAAATTCTCGGCGGCTTTGAAATTGGCCTTGGCAAAATCCATCAACTTTTCCGATTCCACAATAAGGTTACCGTTCAGAACCTTGTTTCCCAACATAAAATTACCGTCAAAACGCACATAGCTTTTTGACCCCGGGTGGGTAAACACCACATTGCAGGTCGTCGGAAAACTGTCTGACAGCTTGCCGATTGAAATGGCAAAACCTTCCGGATTACTGTTCTTGATATAATTACCTTCAATTCTGAACGGCCCCATAACGCTGTCTGCCATAATTTCGCCGTTCAAATCGTCGAGCTTAAGGCTAATGTCGTGATACGGATCTTCAAAACTAAGGGTCGCGTTGTCCAGGCTAACGCTGTTGAGTTTAATGCTTGTGGTCTCCAAACGGCTTCGCTGTTCCGGCGACATTGGATACTGCCAGTTGAGCGTACCGTCGTCCATAACCTCAAAATTTATCTGCGGCTGCCTCATAACCATTCTTTTAACGTCAAAATCGCCCTTAAGCAGAGGAACCAGCGACAAATTGGCCACCAGCTTTTTAATCTCCACCAGAGGCACGTCTTTCACTGCCCCCGGATTATAAATTTTAACGTTCGTGGCGCTCAAATAAGGAGACGGCAGGATACGAAAAGACACCGATCCCTCAAACACAATGTTTTTTCCCGTAAGCTCGGAAAACTGCTGAGCGATTTTGTCTTTATGCTGATTCCAGTCGATGGAAGCCACATAAACGGCCAATCCCGCGGCAATTAACACTAACAGCGTAACAAAAACAAACAGAAGCTTTTTCAAGAAAGGTCTCCTTATCGGTTGCACGAACAGCAAATAATCTTTGCAATCTGAATAAACTGCTTTTATTATAAACCATAATAATTAATAAAACTTTTAACAGCGAAAGGCAAGATATGAATAATCGGCAAAAACTATGGTCTCTGGCCAAAGACGCCTTTACCCGCGCCTATGCTCCTTATTCCCGCTTTGCGGTAGGCGCCGCCGTTCTCACCGCAGAAGGAAGAATGTATGCCGGCTGCAACGTTGAGAATGTCTCTTACCCCAACGGAACCTGTGCCGAAACCGGAGCCATTGCGGCAATGGTTGCCGGAGGAGACCGCAAAATCGTTGAAATCGTCATCGTTGCCGACGGACAAAATCTCATTACCCCTTGCGGCGCCTGCCGGCAGCGGCTGAAAGAATTTGCCGTCCCCGGGATGCTGGTTCATCTTGCCGACGTTAACGGCATTCGCCAAACCATAACGCTGGAGGAGCTTTTGCCTTGCAGCTTTACCGATGAAAGTCTCCGCCATGACTGATTTATACCTCTCGCTTTCTCGGCAGATACAAGACCGGCTGGGAAACTTCGCTCCCCGCTTTTTGATTGTCCTCGGCAGCGGACTGGGGTCTTTGGCCGACGATGTCGAAGATAAACTCATTATTCCGTACAGCGAGATACAAGGCTTTCCCGTCAGTACCGTCAGCGGTCACCGCGGCTGCCTGATTGCCGGAAAAATAAACGGCCGCAATGTTATTTGCATGCAGGGCCGAATTCATCTTTATGAAGGTTACCAGCCCTCGACAATAGCCGAAGTCATCAAAGCGTTCAAACAACTGGGCATATCTGAAATGATTGTAACCAATGCGGCCGGTTCTCTTATGCCAAGTCTCCCCCCGGGCAGCCTGATGCTGATTAACGACCATATTAATTTCAGCGGACGCAACCCTCTCATCGGTCCTAACGACGACAGCTTCGGCCCGCGTTTTCCCGATATGAGTAATGCTTACGACCGGGAATTCCGTAATCTGGCACACCGTCTGGCCAAAGATGCCGGTATCAAGCTGCATGACGGAACTTACCTGATGGTCAGCGGACCAAACTTTGAAACTGCGGCCGAAATCCGGGCTTTTCAGATACTCGGAGCCCACGCCGTCGGAATGTCAACCGTACCGGAAGTCTTGGCCGCCGTCTACTGCGGAATCAAAGCCCTCGGCTTTTCGGTCATCACCAATTACGGCACCGGTTTGCAAACCACGCCGTTAAGCCACCAGGAAACGTTGGACAATGCAGCCGCCGCTGCCCGTAACCTGACCTCTCTGGTTAAAAGCTTTATAAAGGAGGCCTGAAATGGACGACTTAACCGCAGCTAAAATCATTATCAGATGTTTGGACCTGACATCGCTTAACGACACTGATGACGACGAAGTGATTACCGATATCTGCCGGCGTGCCGTAACCCCTTACGGCAATACTGCGGCAGTTTGCATTTATCAGAAATTCATTCCCCTGGCTCTGCAGCTCATATCGCAAAACATCAAAATCGCCACCGTTGTCAACTTTCCCCACGGAGGAACCGACTTTGCAAAGGTTGAAGCCGAAATAGCCAAAGCGGTCAAAGCCGGCGCTGATGAAATCGACGCCGTATTCCCCTATCGCAGTTTTTTGGACGGAGACATTCAAACCTGTATCGATTTCGTCGCTCTGGCCCGCAAAAACTGCGGCAAAAACAGACCGCTCAAAATCATTTTGGAAACCGGGGAGCTAAAAACCACCCGCAATATTAAACAAGCGGCTCAACTTTGCATTGAAGGGGGCGCCGACTTCATCAAAACCTCCACCGGCAAAAGCAAAATCTCTGCAACGCCGGAAGCGGCCAATGCCGTTTTGGAAACGATTCTCGCCTCCAAACAAAAAGTTGGATTTAAGGCCAGCGGCGGAATTCGTACTTTAGAGGAGGCAAAAAAATATCTGGTGCTTGCCAATGCCGTTATGGGACCGGGCTGGGTCAGCCCTCAGACTTTCCGCATCGGAGCCAGCTCGCTTCTCACTAATCTGCTACAAGTTCTTAATCAAGGATAATCACCATGCTGCCACAGGAAATCATTCGCAAAAAACGTAACCGCCAAGCCCTTACCGCTGCCGAAATCGCCTTTTTTATCCGCGGCGTAACCGACGGAACCATCGTTGACGCTCAGACCGCAGCTTTAACCATGGCCGTTTTTCTCAACGGAATGAATGTAAAGGAAACAACCGCCCTCACCCTTAATATGCGCGATTCCGGAGACGTTCTCAAATGGAAAGAACTTAACGGTCCGGTGGTAGACAAACATTCTTCCGGCGGGGTCGGAGACAAGGTCAGCCTGATGCTGGCTCCGATGATAGCCGCCTGCGGCGGGTTTGTACCCATGATTTCCGGACGCGGCCTTGGTCACACCGGAGGCACGCTCGACAAGTTTGACTCCATCCCCGGTTACCAGACAATGCCGGATAACGATTTGTTTCGCAAAACTGTAAAAGAAGTAGGCTGTGCAATCATCGGACAAACCGGAAACCTCGCTCCTGCCGACAAAAAAATCTATGCCATCCGCGACGTTTGCGGAACAGTGGAGTCGGTAGAACTGATAACCGCATCGATTCTGTCAAAAAAACTGGCAGCCGGACTGGACTGTCTGGTGATGGATCTAAAATGCGGAAACGGCGCCTTTATGGACAACATTGAAGATGCCCGCCGTCTGGCTCATTCAATCGTAAGCGTAGCCAATGAAGCCGGAACGCAAACCAGCGCAATCCTTACCGATATGAACCAGGTACTGGGGCGCAACGTCGGAAATGCATTGGAAGTCATTGAAGCCGTCGAATATCTGAAAGGCGAAAAAGTCGATGCCCGTCTGCATCAAATCACTCTGGAGCTCTGTGCCGAACTGCTGGTAAATGCTCAATTAAGCAAAGATTTGGTCTCAGCCAAAAAACAACTGCAAAAAGTTTTGGATTCAGGAAAAGCGCTCGAAATCTTTGCTAAAATGGTTGCCGCTTTGGGAGGCCCGACAGATTTCTGCGAACGGCCGCTCCATTATCTGCCCCGTGCAGCCATCATTCGCCCGGTTTATCCTGAAAATCCCGGATATGTCACGTCTATGGATACCCGGGACATCGGCCTCAGCATCATTGAATTAAAAGGAGGACGCGTCCGCCCCGACCAAAAACTTGATTATGCCACCGGTTACAGCCGTTTTTGCCAAATCGGCGATTTGGTTGACGACAGCACGCCTCTCGCTGTTGTCCATGCCCAAACCGAAGATGAATACAAACACGCTGCCGCGGCATTAAGAAAACATATTAAAGTCAGTGCCGCTCACCCGCTCGCACATAGCAGCATAATCGAAAAAATCAGCTGAAAAAAAACCGTTTAAGCCTGAAAGCTTAAACGGTTTTTCAATAACGATTGAACGATTAAATCTGGGGCAATGCCAATTCCGCAAGAATACGCTCTTTGTTATGGCGTTCTTCCGTCAGTTTGTGAACTTCGGAACCGTACCGGCGGGTAAATGCCGGAACCTTGAGCTGATTTTCTAAACAAAACGTATTAAAATCACTCACCCAGTCCAAACCGTAATCCTCTTTGTCGACAAACAAATCATCATTATCGGCAATCAGACGGTTAAGCCAGTCAAGAACCTTGTGCCGGTTGTCAAACTCAAGCTGTAATGCGTCTTTGGCTTGCTCTATCAGATGTTCCGCTCCGGCAAAGCTAAATTTCACCGTCATGTCTTTCAGCTTTTCCCAAGCCACGTCCCGGCGTTCATTCTGCTGACGATTACCGTGGAAACGCGCTAAAAACATCATCACCTGCGGATAAAACGCCGAATACTCTTTTCTTGCTTCCTCATTAACCAAATAACGGATTAGGAAAAATTCCAAAAGCAACGCTTTGCGGCTGACCGGAGCAACATATTTTCCGGCGGCGCACTTCATCCAAATGAACTTTGTGCCCTCGGGTTTATCAGTTGCCGCATATCTGGCGCAGTCTTCGACAAAGGTTATTATCAAAGGCAATTGTTCCTTGTCGGCTCTCGCCGCTTTTTTGCAGACAGGTTCGATTCTGTCCCAAACCTCTGCATTTCTGCGTGCTTCTTCAACAACCTTCACCGCTAAAGCTTCGCTCCATTCTTTCCAGCAGGATGCCTTGAGCTTCCGGCTTTCAATAATGCTGACGATTGTCTTAAGCTGCCACGGTACACATGAAGGAAACTCCCTTGAGATCAAAAGCGGGAACAAAGCATCGGCATACAGATTGACGAAATCAATCTTGCCGTCCAGCAAAATGTCCAACAAATGCTGTCCGCTTTCTCTCCACCAGCAGCCGTTGCCGATGATGTTCAGCACTCTTCCGATAAAGGTCGGCCTAACCTTGTGCAGCAACTCCGGATAAAGTTCCAACTGCGGAAGCTTCATCGTCAGAAGAATCTCATTAAGGGCATTGTCGTTGCAAAACGGCAGAAGCTTGTGAACATAAGCCTTCATTTGTGCTGTTTTAACCGTCAGAGGCATCAGAATCACAACTTTCTCCGCAGCACCTGCCGGGTAGTTTTCAATAGCCTCCAAAACTGACTGCTTTTTCTTAACGCCTTTGGCCGCCTCATATGCTTTTGCCAGCATTGTCAATACGTCGGATTCCGCACTGAGTTTACCGCTGTACTTCAAAAAATTTTCCCAAATGAGACCCTTGTCCGGATAAAGTTTCAAAACTTCCAGCGAATTGTTCACAAAACGAGTACGGTCCAATGCAACCAGATAATCAAAGAAATTATCATCTTCTTTATTGGTGAAAATCTCAAACACACCCAGCTTAAAAGCTGCATTTTTAATCTCCCAGTCCTGAGAGGTTAACCTTTGTTTCTGAATTTCGTTCATACAAACTAATAATTTTAAAGTTAATATTAAGTGTTATAAAAATTCTTGAAGAAACTTCATACTAGCGCACAATTTGTTCATGTCAACCGGCTTTTTGACAAAAATACAAAACGCATCTTCATAAACAAAGAGCCGCTGCAAAATCTTCCCAAACCGGGAAATTTGCGGCGGCTCTC
>ULTY01051712.1_pt1 | contig 10891 bp, 8 predicted proteins | sample 1958021 | NCBI WGS metagenome assembly ULTY01 (sample SAMEA4835746, study PRJEB28245) | human gut metagenome | biome: gut microbiome; material: fecal sample | place: Denmark | collected 2008 | reverse complement strand
AGCCGCACCATCCGCGCCGTAATCAGCGAAGGCCGCAGGCTGATCTAAGGTCTCTGTAAAAACAAACGTACCTGCTTCTTGACAAGCGCCCCCGTGCTTTGCTATAATACAAAGGCTACATCGGGAGAGATGTCCGAGTGGTTTATGGAGCCGGTCTTGAAAACCGGTGATGCTGCAAGGCACCGGGGGTTCGAATCCCTCTCTCTCCGCCAAATATGAGAATGCCCTCTGGGCATTGTCATATTCGGCGGCAACGGAGCGAACGGCGCTCTTCCACCGAAAATTGTATATGCGGAGAAGTACCCAAGTGGCTGTAAGGGGCTCCCCTGCTAAGGGAGTAGGCTGGGGTGACTGGCGCGAGGGTTCAAATCCCTCCTTCTCCGCCAAAGTGTCTATTTTGCTAGACAATTAGGCACTTTTTTATTTTGTGAATCAACGGTTTTTGGAATGTTCAGGCTAGCACAGAATAGCACAATTTTAATCTATAACGTACATTACAACGAACAAAAACACTGTAAAAATTGCAGAACATGGTGTATAATAATGATGGATTCTGATGGTTTGTTGGTACATTACTGAACACTCCTTTACGAATGAAGAAGGCCGCACACAAAGGCGGCTTTTCTTCGCTGTCATTACAATAGTGATTTTGGGTCAATGCATAGCGCGTCTGAAATGCGGATTAGGGTTCTTGCGTCAATATTACCTAGTTTGGGGGCTATTTTTGTAATAGCTTTTTCGCAACGCTGAAACGCATTCCGGCTTTCCACATGTTACCGCATTTGTTCCGGGCGGACACAGGCCGCCACATATCACGCACCGTTTCAATGATACGCGTTTTTCCGATCTGATTTCCGCTATTTTATCGCGGTTTGCGGTGTAGTACGCAGCGCCCTGGCTGCGGTCAACCGCCATAACAGCGTCATACCTGCAATCTGGGCAATACCGTTGCCTGCCGTTGCTTACGGTGTATTCGCGCCCGCAACGTTCGCATGTGTCCGTGCTGCCAAGCTTCCGCGCGTATCCGTTTTTTCTATACCTCGCGGCGCGTTCCCTTTCGGCCCTTATCCTGCACGCGGGGCATCGCTTTGCGCGTGGGCCTCCCAGAAATTCAATGCCGCAGTCCTGACATGTGCGCATTCGGATGGAACTGTTTTTCTTGCCCGCTGCGGAACACGCATCACATTGGAATTGCCTTGCGTTGCCTGTGAACTCCGCACCGCAGGATGTACATATACGAATTACAGATTGTCGCGCCATAGAATACCTTTCTGCCGGGATTGGCCGCCCGGCTCGGCGTTGTCGTGTTACCAGATGCAGCTCTGCCGCTCGATGATTTCTTCTACTTCCTTGATCTTTTCAGGGTTCTTGTACGTGTGCCTTACGGGATCATCGCGGTAATTGTGATCGGCAAATTCATTTGCCTTCTCTGCGTTGTCAAACCATTTTGTCATCTTAGCACTGCCATCCCAATAGGCTACGCTATAAAATGTCTTTGCCATTTTTCTTGCCCTCCGTTGTTTTATCTTATGGCTCTATTATACTATGATATCATATTAAAGTCAATAGAAATACCGAAAAAAGTTAATTGAATTTTTCTATGGAAACATAGGATTAAATATGATATAATGGCTATGCAAGGGGGATAGATCATGAAAACAAAATATGAATACAATAAAAAATATGCCGATGCATATGATGCAAAAATGGATAGGCTGTTAATCAGAATGCCGAAGGGACAGAAAGACACAATCAAGGAATACGCAGAAAAGAACGGCGAAAGCGTAAACGGGTTTATAAATCGGTTAATTGCCGAAGCGCTTGAAAAATAGAAAATATGTTCGGTTTTATCCGTAATTTTATGGTATAATGTAAATGGATAAAATATGAAATCTCATGGCATCGCAGAAACGCGGTGCCTTTTTTGTGTGCTATGAAACATTGTGTTAAATGGATTGAAACACCAAAGACATGCAAGGAATGTAAGTATTACGATAGAAATCGGAAGCGGTGCGGGGTGAAGGTATGCCCGTATCCGGCGCGGAGGTGATCGGGCGTGGCGGCAAGGATAACGGAAGTTAGACGCAAGAAAATCCTTGCAGACTATTTAGAAACTGAAAACTATAGGGAAACCGGGCGGCGCAATGGCGTGTCCGATGTAACTGTGCGCAAGCTGGTCATGGAGAACTCGGACTTCAAGCGTGCAATTGAAGCCAAAAAAGAGCAGGACGAAGCCGACATCATCGCGTATATGGACAGCAAACGCGATAAGGTGTGTAAGATAATAGCGCTAGGCCTAGATGCATTGGCAGACCCGGAAAAGCTGAAAGGCGCGACACCTGCGCAAATCACAACGGCATTAGGCACATTAATAGACAAATGGTTGTTGTTGAAGAACCCGCAAAGCGGCGGAACGGCGAAGATTGAAATCAAAACGGATGATCCAGAATTGGCACGGTGGTTAAATGGAAATTGATTTAACTAGAATGTCGGAACCGCAACGGGAATTTTTCCTATCGGATGCAAAGTATACATGCTATGGCGGCGCGCGTGGCGGCGGTAAAAGCTGGGGCATGCGCACATTGTTAGTATTGAATGCATTGAAATATCCCGGTTTAAACATTCTACTGCTCCGGCGCACGCTGCCGGAATTGCGGGAAAATCACATAGTGCCCATGCGCGCCATGCTTCACGGCGTGGCGAAGTACAACGCAACGGAAAAAACGTTTACATTTCCAAATGGTTCACGTATCGTGGCCGGGTATCTAGCCCACGAAGGGGACATATTGCAATATCAGGGGCAGGAATACGGAATAATCGGCATGGAGGAGGCAACGCATTTCACCGAAGAACAAATGCAATTGCTGATTCCGTGTAACCGTGACACACGCAGCGGACGAAAGCCGCGCATGTATTTCACATGTAACCCCGGCGGCGTTGGGCATTCATGGGTGAAACGGTTGTTTGTGGATGGGCAGTACGAAGGAAAGGAAAACCCAGCAAACTATAAATTTATCCGCGCAAGGGTCTACGATAACGCACCCCTGATGGAAGCAAACCCGGAATACGTGGACGCGCTGGAAGGGCTGCCGGAAGACTTGCGCCGCGCGTATCTTGATGGCGATTGGGATGTATTTGTCGGTCAGTATTTCACGGAATTCCGCAGGGAATTGCATGTGTGCGAACCGTTTGAAATCCCGGCGCATTGGTCGCGCTTCCGCGCTTTGGATTACGGTCTTGACATGCTTGCGGTTGTGTGGGGCGCGTTCGATGAAATGGGCAATGCATACATCTACCGTGAATTGTGCAAGCCAGATGTTATCATTGCCGATGCTGCGCGGATGATTCTTGATGCGTCAGCGAATGAACCCGTACTTAACACGTTCGCGCCGGCTGATATGTGGGCGCGGAACAGGGCAACGGGGCGCGGGCAGGCTGAAATGTTCGCGGATGCTGGATTGATTTTAACACAGGTTAGAAATAGTCGCATTGACGGCTGGTTGTCGCTGAAAGACTGGATGCGTCCGATCGACAACGGAACAGGCGAAAAGCGGCCACGATTGCAGATATTCAGCACATGCCGCAGGCTAATTCATGACCTGCCGTTGTTGCAACACGATGAACACAATCCTACGGATGTATCAACACAGCCGCATGATATAACACATGCACCGGACAGCCTGCGTTATCTTCTGGATGGCAGGCCGCAACATCGTGTCATCGTTCCGCAAGAATACGATTCACAGATTGACAGCTTTTTGGATTACGGGGGATAATATGGGATTTTTCGTGTGTTCTATTTATGTTGTTGGGCTGATTGTGTGCTTCACATGCGGCGCGGTGCTTGCGCATATATGGGGCGTATCGCCGAACAAGAAACACAGTGATCGGACGGAGGAAGTAAATCCGACACAGGCCGAAACGGACAATCAGGAACAATGGTTAAGGATGATGAACTACACCGGGAGGAATAATGAATGATTCGTACAGACCCGCAGGAAATATGGAAGGAATACGAAAAAGGGATTGATTACAACAATTCAATAGATCTGTATGAAACGGTTCGCGTAAACCGAAATTTCTTTCTTGGTCGGCAGTGGGAAGGGCTGAACGCGCCGGACTTGCCAAAGCCAGTCATGAACATCATGAAGCGTGTCATCGCGTATCAGACTTCCATGATAACGTCAGATGATATAGGCGTATCGTTTCAGCCGTTCAGACCAACGCCGGATGAATCATTACTAGCTGCTATTTTTGCGCAGGAAGTAGAACGTGTAATTGAACAGGCGAAAATTAAATCATTCAACCGTGACGCAATCCGAAACGCGTCTGTTGACGGTGACGCATGTTTGTATCTGTACTATGATACCAATATCGAAACCGGTCAGGATGTGAAGGGGGACATCCGCGCGGAGCTAATCGAAAACATTAACGTTTATTTCGGCAACCCCTACCTGTGCAACGTTCAGAAACAGCCGTATATCATAATAGCACAGCGAAAGACGCTTAGAGAAGCAAAGGAAGAAGCCAAGAGTAACGGCGGCGATTACGAAAACATCATAACAGACAGCGACCCGAACCAAGGCGAAGCAGGGGACGATAGCGGACTTGTGACGGTTCTGATTAAATTCTGGAAGGAAAACGGAATTGTAAACGCAATCAAGACAACGCAAACCGCTATTGTACGCGACAAATGGGATACAGGGCTGAAGCTGTATCCAATTGCATGGATGCCTTGGGAAACCGTTCGTTCATCGTACCACGGACAGGCAAGCATAACCGGGCTTGTGCCGAACCAGATAGCAATCAATCGCATGTATGCGATGGCCATACGTTCCGCAGAAATGAACGCATTCCCGAAGGTTGTATATGATGCGACCAAGATTGAACGTTGGTCGAACCGTGTGGGCGAAGCAGTAGCGGTTCGCGGCGGCGGTGTCACAGACGCGATTGCAACCGCAATCAGGGGCGCTGACATGTCACCGCAGGTCATGCAGATCATAGAAACAACCGTAAACATGACACGCGATTTTATGGGCGCATCTGATGCAGCCTTGGGAAATGTCAGGCCGGACAATACATCGGCTATAATCGCGGTGCAACAGGCTTCAAGCGCACCTCTTGACTTGCAGAAACGCGCATTTTTCGATTGGTGTGAAGATTATGTACGAATCATCATTGATATGATGCGTGCGAACTACGGAACGCGGTCAATTGTGATTCAGGATGGTGACATACTGGCGAAGTTCATCCCACCAGATCCTATGACCGGTGAAATGCCGGAGTATTTTGAAATGCGTGTTGACTTCGGGCAATTGGAAGGTGCAAACATGCTGTTAAAGGTTGATGTGGGTTCTTCTGCATACTGGTCTGAAATCACGCAGATGCAGACGCTGGACAACCTTGTGAACAAGGGTATCATACAAGACCCGGAATTGTTTGTTGAACAGATTCCGAACAAGTACCTTGCGGGAAAGAACAAGATTCTTGAATCCATAAGACGCGCAAAGGATTTGCAGGAACAGCAGATGCAAGAACAGCAACAGTTGCAAAATATGCAACAACCAATCCTTGAACCCATATATCGCAATCTCATATTCAACGAGAGCAATCAAGTTGACCTGCTCAACCCGGATGCGGTGTATTCGTTCATGCTCGGCGCATTGACCTCTGGCGTGATGGAATCCCAGAATACGGTTAGGGATTTAGCGGGAGCAGTACAGACGGAAACCTTAAAAGCAAGAGAACGAGCGGCAACCCCTAATATCAACGGTGCGTTGGTCGGTTCAAATTCGCTTGTACAGGATTCAGGCACTGATACGGTAAATACTCCAACCGCACAGCAAACAACGGCAAATACAGGCGTTGCAACTGCATCTACCAATCAACTTGACCGGATTGATTATGATGTAATTAAAAGGAATAAAAATGAAGTTTCGGAAATGAATCCTGTCACGGAAATGGATGGAAGCGAGTTTTCAAAAGGGGCAGTTGGAATTTTTGACCAAGTTGCAGAATTTTTCAATTCTATAGGGAACAAGGTTACGAACTCCATACTTGGAGATGTAGTGATTGATCGAAGAGGCGTTAAAGATTCCGTTTCGCATGGATTGGGAAGAAACAAGGCTATAGCATTCAAGGCTGTCCCAGATGTGATACAGAATGGAAAAATAATTGATTATCAAAAAAACTGGAAGGGAAGAGGTTACGATACTGTTGTTCTCGCTGCCCCCGTCACGATTAAAGGAGAACCATATTATGAAGGAGTTGTTTTAATCCGACCGCAAGATAACCAAAGGTTCTACTTACACGAAGTGCTTGCGAGTAATGGAAAAGACACACATGCGCCGTTCAAGACCGGAACCACTACAAGTGGCACCTCCGGCGACGCAGGTATGCCTTCTTTAATAAGTTTACTCAACGAACTAAGAAATGTCAACACGCAGCCCAAAAACACCAACGCACAGCAGGATATTCCTACACAAACCGCACCACGAGTAAACCATCACGCCGAAAGCGTTAATCAAAGCGCCCAGGTTGATACGGTTCGGAATGAATCCGCGCAGCAGATTCAGCAAGAACAAGCAGTAAATACTAATCCACTAACCATTGTGGAAAAAATAAGGAAATTAAAGAGGGATGTTTCCAACTATACCTACTCTCCCGAAAGAGTATATACTGCTGAGGATTACAAAGCTCTTGCTGACAAGCGAATTGAGGACTATACCCCGGATGATATATTTGCGATTGTAAGCGAATTACAGAACAAGAAAGGACTGCACAACAAAGATATGAGCAGGGTTCTTAATTCTGTATCTGGTAAAAACCTTGATTTGAGAAATGCTTTGTACAACCTAATCGAGAGGGATTTCAATACTGCGTCAGGCAACCATGGAAGGATGCAGACGCGGGATTTAACCGAATTGAGGAATAGGTACATAGCTGCCGGCGTTGATCTGAAAAACAAGAGAGAGCTTTCCGCCATTATGAAGTATGGAGAAAAAGGCTATATCGACAGCGATGGCAGCTGGGTTGAATATGGCTTAGATGACTTAAAGAGAGAGTTCCCGGAAAAGTGGGAAAAGCTATCGGAAGTTGCAGAGCAAGATAGGGCTTTGTATGATTCATACCTCGATAGAATAAACGAAATGCGCGAGCGCATATACCCTGAGATGATGAAGCGTGCACAGCAGGAGCTTGAAAGCGCAAGGGAAAGCGTTGCACTATACACAAATGAAATAAGTGGAATAGAGAAATCAATATCATCTATTGAGAACAACATAGCCGAGAAGCGCAACCAGGCGAATTCCAAAAAAAGAACCGATACGCTGGCATACAAAAAGCTGCAAAGCAGTATTGACTATGGCACAAAGCGGTTGAACGCGTTTAAGAGAGAATATGAAAACGCGCAGCAGAAATTAGAAGATGCCAAATTTAGGGCGGCAAGGTTAGAAGAGGAAATAAGGAATGGTGAGCCGCTTCACCAAAGAAAGATTGAGCCTCGCAGGAATTACTATCACCATGTAGGTGCTTTTGACCCCGGCATTCTTTCACTCATTGGGTCAAAAACCATCATCGGAGAAACGGTTGCCGGGAAAGTATCTGATAGTGATGCCGCGACTGTTGCTGCAAGAACAATAGACAGGCTGATCGATTCCATACTTGGCAAAAACGAAATAGCGCCCGGAATGGTTGGCGTATCGGACAATACAAGGCCACGCGCAAGATTCCAAGGGATCATGGAGCACAGGAAAGGCGGTGCGTATAAGCTAAACTCTTTCGAATCTATGGCTGAATACATTGGGATTGCTGATTATATGCTTGCATTTGATGAGTATACATCAAACATCAGAGATATAACAGATATCCTGCGCTCTGCAGCTGATAAGATTGATAAGACCGGTGATACAAGCCGCAATGCGAATTCGTTTATCAAGTGGCTCGATGATTGGAACAATATGCTTACCGGCAAGACAAACCCGATTGATAGAGGTGTGCAGAATATAGTGGGACGAAATGTCATGAATGGCATTAAAAAGCTAAACTCGCTTGTCAGAAGTTCCACACTTTTAAGCAACTTTAGAAGCGCACTGATTCAGCCGTCCGCAGTAGCAAATGCGATGCATTACATCCCGAATCCGGTCGATTGGGTTCGCGGTGGCAGATATATTGCAAATGCGATGAGCGGAAAAACCGATTACGGCGATGTCATCTCTATGAGCAATTTCTTGTCGCAAAGGGATATGCTTACACCAAACGACATATTGAATAACAACGCATCGCGCAAGGTGAAGAACGCACAGGCTAAAATGCTTTCAATCGGGCAAAATGCAGCGGACAAACTTATATGGTGGACGGCGTTTGCAAAGTATGATGAAGCGTCTCAAACTCCGGGCGGCTTAGAAAAACTGAATGCGAGCTATGCAAGGACATATGAAAATGCTGTCGATTTTGCAGATGATATAACGCGAAAGAGCGTTGCCGGTCGTGGTGTCGGAGAACAGCCGATTACAATAAAATCGACTGTTGTTGATGCATTGGCTCCGTTCCAAACCGAAGTTTTGAATCAGTACAATGCATTTGTAGAGAGCTTGCAAACATTGCTCGGAAAGGGTTCAACAAAAAATGAGGTGGCACGAGCTGCTGCAGGGCTTGTTTCATACGAGATATCCGCATTTGCAATAAACTCACTGTTCAAAGCAACATTCGGCGACTCCGTGCTTGGATTCGATTTCATTGGTGCGCTTTTCGCCGCACTGACGGGTGGAGATGACGAGGATGAGGAAAACGCGACCCTAAAGCGTTTGGGCAAAGAAACAACAGCTGCGATCATGTCCGGCCTCCCGTTCGCGTCCGCATACACTCCGTTGCTGATGGATACCGAAACAGCGAAATCAATATTCGGAGAAGATGGCAACCCTTCCCGGTACGGCACAGGAATGATGGGTACAAGCGCGGTTGCAGACCTTGCAAAGACACTCTTGTTTGATGAAAACGCAACTGGATGGGACGCTGCCAATGCTTTAGCCGCGTTCTTTCCTTACGGAGGGAAACAGATCGTCAGAACAGCACAAGGTCTTTACACCTACTTCAAGGGCGGCAGTTACAAGACGAACAAATCGGGCGAGAAACAGCTTCAGTACGAAGTAGACCAGAATCTCGTAAATCTCATCAAGATGGGCTTGTTCGGCAAGTGGTCAACAAGTGCGGCGCAGGATTACATCGACAGCGGGTTTAAGATGTATTCGGTCAAGCACACACAAGCCTACACCAATGCCAAGGAAAACGGCGTTGATGGTTCGCATGCGCTCATGCTAATTGACGAATACAAGGCTTTGAAGCCTGAAAAGAACGAACAGGGCGAGACTACAAAGAGCACAAGCGAACAGTTCCGCGAGATCCTGTTCAACGACAAGGATTTAACGCCCGAACAGAAAGCGATGTTTGACAGGGATGTGATTGGCGCAAGCACAACTGCCGATTATTCCGACAGTTATTCCTTCAAAGCATCACAGCTTTCGGGTAAGGGATATGAGCGGTACAGTGCTTATGTCGAAGCGGGAATCAAGAAAGCCGATGCGCTTGAAATTGCGGAATGGAAGCGGAGCAACAGCGGCAAGGAAAAGACTATCGAGTATCTCAAAAAGTACAATCTCACACAACGGCAGATTGATGCCGTTCTGGATGCAAACTAAGGGGGAGCAATCCCCCTTTATGAAAGGAGCATTGCATGGCAATTACGGACAAGAAAATAGGCTCGTGGACAAACCCCGTTGTAAACGAAGCGGATCAGCCTCAACGCACTGCGGCGGATATGAAGGCAATCTTTGATGCAAACAGCAATCAAATAAAAGCCGCCTTCAACGCCGTAATAGATGAGATCGTGGGAACGGGGGGCGCGGGCAACGTTGGAAACGGGGCGTTCGGAGAGATTCCGGCCGGAACGGTCGCAGCCCAGCTTGCGGCGCTGCTGAACATGCTCGGGAGCTACCCAAGCTCATCGGACATAAAGGGGATCCGGCTAAGCGCGGACAACAAGATCGAGGTAACGCTGGACGGCACAACATGGAAGCCGACAGCGCAGACCGGCGATCCGGTAACTGATTTGGGCGCCCTTCCTGTTGCGGCAGACATTCAGGATGCGGACGGATTCCTGATGTACGACGCATCCGAAATGAAAAACAAACGAACGTTGTGGAGTAAGATCAAGGAGGCGATCGGAGCCGTACTCGCAGCCGGAACTGTGGGCGATAAGTACACCATCAGCCTTGAACCCGGCACCGCAGACTTCACAGCAAGTATAATCCGCATCAAGGAAAACGCTACAGGGGACACGCGGGTGCTTATCGCGGCAAATACCGATGTAATAAATACTGGTAATGAAGTATCGCAGATTGTTCTGCGCGATGGCACGAATGTTGGAAGAATCACTATTCAGTGCAATACATCCGGGGCGAAGGGGATCAGAATCACAGATGGCAATAACGTGGAACGGATCAAGCTGCATCACACAACCACGGATGACACGTGCATTTTTGAAATAAAGGATGCAAGCGGAAATGACATAACACGGCAGGTCATCGGCGCTGCTCCTGCCTTGTCTGCCCCTTCCGGCGGCACAGTAAACCTAACCATTGTGGACAACACCGAATACCGTTTTACTTCCGCTGTGACATCGCTTACGCTGACCTTCCCGTCCGGCAATTTCGATTGCTGGCTGAAATTCACCACGGGCAGCAGCATAACGGTGAATTTCCCATCCGGAACGAAATATGTGGGCGGTGCGCCGACGTTTGAAGCGTCGAAAACATATGAAATGTCAATTAAGGACGGTTCCGTGATCTGCGCGGAGGTGACAACCGAATGAGCTATTGGATGGCTGTACGCAGGC
>ULTY01052120.1_pt1 | contig 10921 bp, 7 predicted proteins | sample 1958021 | NCBI WGS metagenome assembly ULTY01 (sample SAMEA4835746, study PRJEB28245) | human gut metagenome | biome: gut microbiome; material: fecal sample | place: Denmark | collected 2008 | reverse complement strand
CCCGCCGCATACGATGGCAACGGGACCCGGCCGTTTGTATGTGACTTTGCGGCCGCCTTTTCTTTTTGGGGTGCACTACCTACCGGCATCGCGCTTGGTTCTGCACCCGGCGTGTGCGCTGGATCCTCCTTGTCCTGTTGCAGCAAGGACTCTTCTGTCTGCTCCTCGGATGATGTGCACTGCTGCAGGACACCGCGCTCCATCCAATATAGAACCGCTGAACGCACGTCCTGTGGTGTCACGCCGCACGCCGCTGCAATCTCTTTGTATTTGCGCTCGATCCCGCGGCACATGCGGGGATTGGAAGCCAGATACAACACAATCCGACATGCCTCTCCGGGCGCTTGTGCAAGATACTGCGCCACCCGCTGCGGCAAACAACACACCCCGCGGCCATACTGAAATTCCAATGTCATTTCTATCCTCTTTTTTCTATGATGCCAACCATACCATATTTTTGATCCATCCGATCACACCCGGCTCCATCAAATGTTGTTTTCTTCCTCTTGCGGTGTGCCGTCCTTTTTGGGTGCCGTGAGCGTCAGCTCATACATCAGCTGCATCAGAGAGTCTCCCATATGCACATTTTCTACGATGATATTGTATTTCGAGCGATCAATCTGCGCGTTGGTAAAATTCCAAAATCCGCGCACGCCCCCTGCGGCCAGCCGCTGTGCCATTTCATTGGTTTTTTCTTTGGGCAGCGTCAAAATGGCCACATCCACATGGATTTCGCCCAAAAAATAATCAATTTGTGCAATGTCTTTCACCTTTTGGCCGGACAAATTGCGCCCGATCACGCGCGGATCACTGTCAAAGATACCCACCAACATCATCCCGCGTTTCTCAAACATGGTACTTCCCGCAATCGCGCCACCCAAATGTCCCGCGCCGATAATGACTGCCGTATATTTGTTGTCCACGCCCAATATTTCACCGATTTTGTGATACAGATACCGCACGTTGTATCCGTACCCCTGTTGACCAAATCCCCCGAAGCAATTCAAATCCTGGCGAATTTGGGAAGCGGTGATGTTCATCATCTTACATAACTCGGCCGAAGAAATGCGCAAAACATTTTGTGCCAATAGCTCTCTGAGATAGCGAAAATAGCGCGGAAGTCTGCGAACCACCGCGGGAGAAACATTGGGTCGTGTGGTCCCCTCATGTCCGCTCACATCTTTTCCGGTACTTCCCGCCATTGTGCCTTCCATATCATGTTCTTCGATGCGAGACGCAACCGTTTTCTCTTTTGCATGTGCAGCAGATTCTTGTGTCCCTTGTTTCAATGATTTAAAAGCAACTTGTTTTTTTTGTCCTTTTTTTTCCATCGCTCTCATCTTTTCCGATTGTTTTGTTCATGTATTTGATTGGATTTGTGCGTTGTCTTTATATGATCCCACACAATCGACGAATTCTTTTACGGATCTTAATTTCTTCCGCTTTTTATCCATTCTTCAAGATTTTCCCGTCGTTTGGTTGATAAAAAACCGCGCAATTTCATCATTTATTTATATTTATGTACTATTTTTATTCATGTTTTACTTTCTCTGTTTTGAGTCTTTATCAGACATGATTCGCCATCTTCATTTTTAAAAACCATTTAGAAATGTTGGGGGTATTCCACACTCTCAACATAGTTTTCCACAGAAAAAAGCCTATAGTTACGGGTTTTTTTCGTTTTTTCCGTCGTTTTTACACGCTTTTCCACAAACATATCCACATCTTTTGCAATTGGAAACAATTGTTGGATCTTGGCGGAATTTATCCATTTGCGCGGGCATTGAGGGACCATGCAGCACGCGCACCCGATAAATATTCATAATATCCCTGCGCGCCGATCATGGCAGCGTTATCACCGCAGAGAGAAAGCGGCGGACTGTAAAAAGCGACATTTTTTTCTTCGCACAACGTCTGCAATGCCTGTTGCAAATGGCTATTGGCCGCAACCCCTCCCGCCAATACAAACTGTTTTTCTCCGTACCGCTCCAGCGCCAACGCAACTTTTTGCGTCACGGATATTTTCACACTTTTCGTAAAACTCGCTGCGACATCCTGCGGGGAAAGGATCTCTCCTCGTTGCCGTGCGCGATTCACTGTGTTCAGCACGGCTGTTTTGAGTCCGGAAAACGAAAAGTCCAATGAGTCATCATGAATGGCAGCAAGCGGCAAAGAAATGGCATCTTCATTGCCCAAATATGCCAGCCGATCCATCTCTTTTCCGCCGGGATATGCAATGCCCATCACACGTGCCACTTTGTCAAACGCCTCGCCGATCGCGTCGTCACGGGTACTCCCAACGGTGACAAAATGCGTATAATCTTCTACCCGTATGACCGAGGTATGACCACCCGAGGCAACCAACGCCAAAAAAGGCGGTTTCAGATCGGGATGCACAAAGTAGTTGGCGGCAACGTGTCCCTTGATATGATCCACTGCAATCAGCGGTAAATCATTGGAAAAGGCAAGTCCTTTCGCAAAGTTCACTCCCACCAACAGCGCACCGATCAATCCCGGATACGCCGTGACGGCCACCGCATCCACGTCTTGCAGGGTTACATCCGCCTCTTTTAACGCGTCATAGGCAAGGGATGAAACCGCCTCCGCATGTGCACGCCCGGCAATTTCCGGCACCACGCCACCGTATACGCGATGCAACGGAATCTGCGAAGCAATCTGGTTGGACAGAATCCGGCATGTACGGTGTGTTTCTGTATCGTCCATTTCCACCACGGCAACGGAGGTTTCGTCGCAGGAAGATTCTACTGCCAAAAGCTTCATGATATGTTCCCTCCGTTCCGTGTTTTTTTGCTCGCTGCTTGCGCAAAGACTCCACGCCACAATTACTTATTCTTTGTAACTACGGCAATGATACCGATTCATCCGATGTGTTATCTTCCTCTACAGCAATCTCTTCTTCCGTCGGTGCCGCATTGTTTGTAGCATCTGTACCTGTTTGCTCATTTTCACCGCTTGCAGTCTCTTCTGTGTTTGCCTGATCATCGTTTTCGATGTCCGTGTCCTCCTGCTCCGTGGGCGGCACAACGGCAAAACGTGTGATCTTTGTGTCTGCATCCAACCGCATCATAATCACACCTTGACTGCTTCTGCCACAGGTGCGCACATCTTTCGCCGGCGTACGAATGATCACGCCGCTATCTGTGACCAGCATCACGTCGTCCTCTTCGCCAACTGCGGCAATGCCGCAAAGCGCGCCGGTTTTTTCCGTAATGCCGTGACAGGTAACACCCTTGGTACCACGGCTGTGAGAAGTATATGCATCAAACGGTGTTTTTTTGCCGTAACCGAGTTCCGTGACGGAAAGCAGCGTTTTGTCCTGCTCGACCACCGCCGCACCGACAACATAATCATCGCCGACCAAACGAATGCCGCGCACGCCGCGTGCAGTTCTTCCCATCACGCGTGCTTCACTTTCATGAAAACGTACCGCCTGCCCGTTGTGGGTGGCGATGATCAAATCATCGTCTCCGTGCGTCAGCCGCGCAAACGCCAATGCATCACCCGGATCCAAATTCAACGCGATCTTTCCGCCGCGTCTCTGATATGCAAAATCCGTCACATTGACACGCTTCACGACACCCAATCGTGTGATCATCAGCAAATAGGCATCCGGATCAAAGGCCTCAATGGAAATAACCGAGGTGACACGTTCATCCGGCTGCATCTCAATCAGATTGATCAAGTTGGAGCCTTTTGCCGTTTTTCCAGCCTCAGGAATCTGAAATGCACGCCGTACATATACTTTGCCCGCATCTGTAAACAACAGCAGATAGGAATGGCTATCCACCACGTGCAAGTCTTCCACATCATCCTCTTCTTTGGTACGCATGCCGATGACGCCACGCCCACCGCGATGTTGAGATGAAAAATCCTGTACGTTCTGACGCTTGATATATCCGCTGCGGGTAATGGTGATGACACAGGTATGCCGTGCAATGAGATCTTCCAGATTGATCTCATCTGCTGCAGTCACAATTTCTGTGCGACGTTCATCTCCATATTTCCGTTTGATTTCCAACATTTCGGATTTGATCAGATCATGCAGCTTACCGCTGTCGGACAAAATCTCTTTCAAATCTTTGATCAGCGCTTTCTTTTGCGCCAATTCTTCTTCAATTTTTATGCGTTCCAAACCGGCCAGCTTGCCCAGTGTCATCTCTACAATTGCCTGTGCCTGTGCATCGGTCAACCCAAATCTTGCCATCAATGCCTCTTTGGCATCCTGCACGGTTTTGCTGGCACGGATCATTGCGATAACCTCATCAATAAAATCGATGGCGATCATTTGTCCTTCCAAGATGTGCGCACGCTGTTCGGCTTTTTCCAGATCAAAGCGGGTACGGCGTTCGACAACCTGTTCCTGGTGACGAATGTAGTGACGCAGAATATCCAACAACGGCAACAAGCGCGGCTCGTTATTTACCAGCGCAATCATATTGACCGCACACGTATCTTGCAGCTGTGTATATTTGTAAAGCTGATTGAGCAGCACATGTCCGTTGGCGTCGCGGCGATAGGTGATCTCAATCCGCATGCCCTTTCTGCCGCTTAAGTCTTTGATATCCGTAATGCCATCCACACGTTTTTCTTTTACCAGATTGGCAATGGATTTGACCAATTCACTTTTGTTTACTTCATAAGGAATCTCGGTGATAATGATCTTATTTTTGTCTTCATCAACTTGTGCCCGTGCACGTACGGTGATATGCCCTTTTCCCGTACGGTATGCCTCAACGATTCCGGCGGTACCGTAAATGGTTGCGTATGTGGGAAAATCGGGGCCTTTGATAAATTGCATGACCTCTTCCAAGGTCGCATCCGGATGTTCCATATAATAAATGGTGCCATCGATCACCTCCCCCATGTTGTGCGGGGGAATGTTGGTCGCCATGCCGACTGCGATACCCATCGATCCGTTGACCAACAGGTTGGGAAAACGCGCAGGCAATACCGAGGGTTCACGCCGTTTATTATCAAAGTTCGGTACAAAGTCGACCTCGTTTTTTTCAATGTCGCTCATCATTTCATTGGAAATCTTCGACAGCCGCGCTTCGGTATAACGATACGCCGCTGCGCCGTCCCCGTCGACATTGCCGAAGTTGCCGTGTCCCTCTACCAACGGATACCGCAGAGAAAACGGCTGTGCCAGTCGTACCATTGCGTCATACACCGAAGAGTCGCCATGCGGATGATAACGGCCGAGCACGTTACCAACCGTGGTCGCAGATTTATAAAACGGGTTGTTGGAAGTCAAATGGTCTTCCCACATGGCGTATAAAATACGGCGGTGTACCGGCTTCATTCCATCACGGACATCCGGAAGTGCACGCGAAACAATCACGCTCATCGCATATTCGATGAACGATTTTTGCACCTCTTTTTCCATATGGATATCCAAGATTTTTTGATTTTCAAAAGAAATATCGTTGTTCTCGTTGTGCTGCATGCTTTTGTTCCTGTTCTTTATTCTTCTAAATTTTTGTACGACTTGTTTACACGATTCTCTTTGTTTTTCCAGTTATTGCGATATATCGATATGGATCATTGCATTTTTGTATGCTTTGATACGCAAACGATTAGGTATTTTGTTTTTATATGTTGTAATCACACGCGGTTTTGCTGTTCCGATGGCGTTTTGGTTTCCGTTTGCGGTTGGTCTGTAAAGAAATCAGATGTTTGTGTACGTGACGGATACGTGTTTTTGAGAGAACCGGCAACTTGCCGCACCTGGGGCATGCCCAGATATTTTACAATCCGTTCCCGACCGGGAAGGGCCGTGCCGACCATCTCAATCTTTGCCGCAGCTGCCGCAGAAGCAAACCGCAGGGCAGCGCTGACATTTTCTCCGCTTTTTTCGTAGGCAAATACAAAACAAGAAAGAAACGTGTCTCCGGCTCCCGTAAATCCCTTCAATTCAACTTTCGGCGCTGTGACGTGCAGCGAGCAAAGATGATCGGTAAAGACCGCACCGTCTTCGCCCAGCGTACAAAGCACGTTGGTATGATACGCATTGTTGATGACCCGTGACATTTGTGCAACTTCTTCCGCCGTCTTTATCGGGCGTCCGACAAGCGCCTGCAATTCCTCCCGATTCGGCTTGATCAGCCACGGACGTGCTTCCAGACCCAAACGCAGCGCCTCACCGTCGGCATCTAAGATCACACGGAGATGTTCCGTCTGATATTTTTCGATCATTCCGGCATAAATGCCGCGTTTAATGCCATCGGGAATGCTTCCGCCCAAAAACAAATAGGTCCGTTCCCCACCATTTTGTGCCGCACACTTCGCTTGATTTGCTGCCTGTGCCATCTGTCCGGCGCCCTCAAAAAAGGAAAAGACCTTTTCATCGTCGCCGCGACTTGCTTGCCCCCTGTCCGCTTCGCTGTGCAAAATTACATGCGTGTCGGTTTCTTCTGATTCACAACGGCGTGCCTGCGTTTCGTTTCTCGGTGTTTCTTCCACCGTTCGGTCAATGGCGCTGATCAGTCGCCGCAACTCTTCTTCTCTGATCGGCCCCCCTGCTTCATTTGCTTCCGTGCACACACCGTACTGATCAATCATTTTGTAACAGCAGCGTGTGGGCATTTCCGTCTTTACAAAGTGACAAGCAATGTGTTCCGCCAACATTTTTTTTGCCAGAATATTTCCGTTGTCACCACCCAAAAAACCAAATGCCGTAGCCTGCAAATCCAACAGACGATACATGCGCGCCACATTGATGCCTTTTCCTCCGGCATGTTCCACTGCCTGTTTGGCACGATTGAGCGTACCGGGTGTGAATCGCCCGTCAAAATACAGCGTTTTGTCCAAAGAAGGGTTTAACGTCACGGTAATGACTTTCATATCCGCCTACCTCACCATGTAGTTCTTTGTATGGGTATCTGCGTTTTTGTACGTCACGTTTCAACCGCGATCATTTTTCGCGGCATCAGTTAAAGTATCTTAAATGTCCAAATTCTCCGCGTATCGCGCATTTTCCTCGATGAATTTACGTCTTGGCTCCACACGGTCGCCCATCAGTTTGGAGAAAATTTCATCGCACATCTGCGCATCATCGATGTTGACTCGCAAAATGGTACGCGTTTCAGGATCCATCGTGGTTTCCCACAGCTGTGCGGGATCCATCTCACCCAAACCTTTGTAACGCTCAGCCTGTGCTTTTTCTCCCAGCTCTTCCAAATAAACGTCGCGCTCTTCGTCGGAAAATGCATAATATTCTTTGTTTCCACGGAACACTTTGTACAGCGGCGGCTGTGCCAAATAAATATGTCCCTGTTCGATGAGTTGCGGCATGTGACGGAAAAAGAACGTCAACAGCAGGATGCGAATGTGGGAACCATCGACATCGGCATCGGCCATGATAATAATCTTGCCGTAACGCAGCTTGTCAATGTCAAATTCTTCGCCGATCCCACATCCCAATGCCTGAATAATCGGAATCAACGACAAATTACCGTATACCTTGTCCAGTCGAACCTTTTCTACATTGAGTACTTTTCCGCGCAGAGGCAAAATTGCCTGATAACGCGAATCTCTTCCGTCCGTCGCACTTCCGCCTGCACTGTCTCCCTCGACCAAAAACAGTTCGGTCAGATCGCGATTTTTTTCGTGACAATCACGCAGTTTTCCCGGTAACGAAGAACCTTTGTCCAATACACTCTTACGTGTCTGTTCCCGTGCTTTTTGCGCCGCTTCCCGCGCACGGGAAGCCAACAGTGCCTTTTCCAAAATGGTACGGGTAATCTGCGGATTTTCCTCCATGTATTCTTCCAGTTTTTCCTTGACAATCCCGTACACAAATGTGCGCACTTCGCTGTTGCCTAATTTCGCTTTGGTCTGGCTTTCAAATTGTGCATCCGGCAGTTTGACGCTGATCACAGCGCAAATTCCCTCCAAGGTATCTTCGCCTTTTAAACTTTCATCATTTTTGAGGATCCCAAGCTTTTTGGCGTAATTGTTCATGGCCGTACGCAAGGCATTTTTGAATCCCTCTACGTGCGTACCTCCGTCCACCGTGTTCATATTGTTGGCAAAGGACTGAATGTTCTGATGCAAGTCGGTGTTGTATTGGATGGCGACCTCCGCCGTTAAATCTCCTTTTCTGCCCTTTACATAGATCACATCCGGATGAATGGTCTCTTTGGAGGCATTGAGAAATTCGACAAACGACCGCAAACCGCCTTCATAATAAAGCTCATTTTCGCGGTGATCTTCTTCATCGCCGCGCAAATCACGCAAAATGATACGAACACCGGCATTCAGAAACGCCTGTTCACGCAGACGCTTTAAGATCGTATCATAGTTAAACTTCACCGTTTCAAAAATGTCGGCATCCGGCATAAACCGAACATACAACCCGTGTTCGTCCCCACAGGATCCCTCACATGCAAACGCTCTGTCCACTTTGCCGCGCACAAAACGTTCCGTATATGCCATACCGTCATTGCAGTTGCGTACTTCCATCCATTCAGACAGAGCATTCACCACGGATGCACCCACACCGTGAAGTCCGCCGGAGATTTTATATCCTTCTCCACCGAATTTTCCGCCTGCGTGCAAAATGGTAAACACCACCTCCAACGTGGGGATACCCATTTTGTGGTGAATGGCGCCGGGAACACCTCGTCCGTTATCTTGAATTTCAATGGAACCATCTTGCAAAATTTGTACCACGATGGTGTCACAGGCACCGGCCATTGCTTCGTCAATGGAGTTGTCAACGATTTCATATACCAAATGATGCAATCCCATCTCCGATGTCGTACCGATATACATGCCCGGACGCTTACGTACGGCCTCCAGTCCTTCCAACACTTGGATCTGGTTTTCATCGTATACGGCGTCGCCCACGGCTGTATCGCTGTCGATCTGAAACGGTTCCGTTTTCTTTTCTTCCGTCTCATTCACAGATGAGGTGTTCTCCGACTGTTCTTCGTCAAGCGATTCTGTTATATGATCTGCCGCCGTTGTATGGTGCGATTTCATCGCTTCATTTGTTTGTGTTTGTTGTTCGTGATTGTTTGACGTCATCTTTGCCCTTATCCTTTGTTTTTTTATTTGGTGAAGTTTGAATTTGTTGAAGTTGTTGATCTTGTCAAATTGTTACGAAAAACAGCATATGGGGCTGTTTTGTATCGTTTCATTTTGATTCTGACATTGCACACAACACAGATCAAAGAAAAATAGCAATACTTCTTTGTTTTTTCAATGTTGTTTTTCTATATCAGAAAACCGTTTTCCGTCTTCTCCTGTTTGCTTGAATAACTGCCGTTGCGCCTCTTTGACCACATACCGTTCACTTTGCATCTGAATTTTCTGACACAGCATTTGCGGAGAATTTGCACTAAAATATACGGCACTTTTTTTATTTTGCTGTTCTTTTTTCCGTTTTTGCTTTGTTTGTTTTGATGCTTTTGTTTTTTGTATGGCTTCTTTGTTTTCTTTCGGTGCAACAATATGTTTCATCTTCTGCCCCGAGGTCTCTGCACATAGTACAAATGAACGCGGCAACGAAAGATTTGTCGTATACAAAGTACCCGCTTCCTGTTGTTGTTTCAAAAAACGCTTACTGATCGAAGACACCGTTGCGCTGTCTAAATCAAAGATTCCGACAATGTCGCAAACGGGAATTTTGGTTTCTTTATCTATGTGTAACAGCATCATATTCTCAACTCATTCTTTTCAATGTTCCGTTATCCATCTTTGTGCGATCGTGCGATGATATAAAACCGCGGCATCATTCAGTTTGATTTATTTCCGTCTGATTGTTTTTCGGCTGATAGGTGCCATTTTCCACATAAATACGGTTGATTTCCGAGCGATCAAACCACTCCTCATTACACCCCGTCAAAATCACCTGTCTCCCATGCAGTTGCCCCATTAAATAGGCCTGCCTTGTGCGATCAAGTTCACTCAACACATCGTCAAACAGAAAAACCGGATAATCCTGCGCAGACAAACGGCAGATCTCCCCCTCCGCCAATTTCATGGCCAGAACCAAACTGCGGTCTTGCCCTTGGGAAGCATACGTTTTGGCATCTTTGTCGTTGAGCAAAATAGAAACATCGTCTCGATGTGCACCGACCAATGTGGTTTTGGCCAGTTGTTCCCGCATGGCAAATTGCATTGCTCTTTCATAAAATTGTTTTGTCAAAGATGCGCGAATCGCTTTTTCGTGTGCTTGTACCTTTTCTGTATCAAATTTCTCTTGGTCCTCTGTCTGTTGTCTATCTTCACACACGTTTTGATCCGATCTGTCTTGTTTATGAAAAGTCGATACCTCTTGTCTTTCCTCCTGCGACATAAGCGAGGAGAGATAACGCATTTGTACCGTCTCTTTTCCACCCGTCATTTCACAAACAAACCGCGATGTATGGTCACACAACATAGACAGATAATTACAGCGCGTCTGTACCAGATGTGCATGAAGCGGCGCCATTTGCGCATTGAGTACTTCCAATAATGCAGTCTTCGATGTACCAATCTCACCATCACGCAGCAATGCATTCTTTTGTTTGAGTAATTTCCGATATGCAACCAACGAAGACAAATAAGACGGTTTGAGCTGTGAAATGGCATTGTCCAAAAAAGCGCGACGCTGTTGGGGCGCACCTTTGATCAAAGAAAGATGCTCCGGACAAAACAATACACAGCGAAACAGTCCCACCAAATCGGATGTACGACGCAGCGCCACGCCGTTTTTTTCCAATTTGTGCTTTTGGTGCGCAAACAATGTGGCACAGAGCGTCAACTCCCGTTTCTCTGTCTGCATTTTCATCTGCATCATACACCGTTCTTCGCCGAAACGGATCATTTCCGCCTCTTTTGCGCCGCGAAAACTCTTTGCCGCAGCAAAATAAGCGATCGCCTCTAACGCATTGGTCTTTCCCTGCGCATTGGC
>ULTY01045390.1_pt1 | contig 10943 bp, 7 predicted proteins | sample 1958021 | NCBI WGS metagenome assembly ULTY01 (sample SAMEA4835746, study PRJEB28245) | human gut metagenome | biome: gut microbiome; material: fecal sample | place: Denmark | collected 2008 | reverse complement strand
TTTGGCTGCCGCTTGCTTATACTCATTGCGGGGAGGGTGGGGGTAAATATTTTCATTATGAACCAGTTTGCCGGTTTCATCCAGGCATACCACTTTACAACCTGTACGGAATCCCGGATCGATAGCCAATACCCGTTTATTACCTAAAGGAGAAGCGAGTAACAGTTGCCGTAAATTTTCTGCAAAGACCCGGATAGCCTCGCTATCTGCTTTCTGTTTGGATAAGGTCATATATTCGGCTTCGATGGACGGAAACAACAATCTTTTGTAGCCGTCTTTCATCGCCAGCCAGACTTGCCGGGCACTCTCATTGTCTCCTTTTATAAAAATCCGCTCTAAATTCTCTAAGGCGTTCTCTTCGTCGATGCTTAAAGAAACTTTGAGAATCCCTTCTGCTTCTCCACGACGGATAGCTAATATCCGGTGAGAAGGGCAACGTTTCAGACTTTCCTGGAAATTGAAATAATCGGTATATTTTTCACCTTCCTGCTCTTTGCCTTTTACTACTTTGGCCGTGATAACCGCCTCCCGTTCAACCAGACAGCGAACTCGGTTACGTGCCGCTTCGCTCTCGTTCACCCATTCCGCTATGATATCCCTGGCTCCCTGTAAAGCCTCTTCTGTATCCTGTATCTCACCTTTTACAAAACGGGCTGCTTTGACCACGATATCCCCATTTTCCTGTCGCATCAAAAGAGCAGCCAGCGGTTCCAACCCCTTCGCTTTGGCCTTCGATGCCCGGGTTTGCTTTTTAGGTTTAAAGGGTAGATAGATATCTTCCAATATCCGGATATCCTGACATTCCCGGATCTGTTTTTCTAAAGCGGGAGTCAATTTTTCCTGTTCCCGGATCGTATCTAAAACAGCATTTTTCCTTTTTTCGAGTTCCTGAAACTGAGTATATAAAGTTTTGATTTCCCCGATTCGTACTTCATCCATATTACCGGTTTTCTCTTTACGATACCGGGCAATAAAAGGAATCGTAGCTCCTTCTGCAAATAAATCGAGTAGGTTACGTACCGCCCGGTTCTCTCCTCCGGTCTTTCCTACGATAAAAACAACGGGATCTATATAATATTCCATATCTGTTTATTTTTGTTCTTTAACAATCAACATATTTTTTCGTGAACGGATTGCTGAAAAACTTCTGATGACAGCAAAGATACAGAAACAATAACCAAAATGAAAAGTTCATAGAAAAGAAAACCATACAGGGAAAATTTCAATGCTCTGATCAGGCAGAGACTGTAGCTAAATTAAAAGCCAACCAACAGGAACCGGGTATGACCCAAATACGACCCAAGCACGGCAACTGATTGAATTTATGGGCGATGACTATATGAGTGTAAAAGGGGTGATGGCACTATTGAACGTCTGTATCCTGACCAGCCAAACACCCTGAACAAAAATACCGCCTGACGGAAGCTGCCAGGAAATGGAAAGCGAATGAACAATAAGTGTACAGGGCAACTGAATGCCGTTGATCCGGTAATCCTGTGGGGGAATTTGCTGCCGACGGTTGTAGGCTGAAAATGCTGTGTATTCGGGGGGAAGTAACAGGAAAAGGCTGCACCGTAAGACAGGATTACGGCACAGCCTCTTTCAAGGTTTTATTATAAATGTGGACACCTCTGTTATTGTTCGTCCTTCACGCCGCGGACGTAGCCGTTGTCGAGATCTCCTGTTCCAGTCGCTCCGATAGAGCCAGAGCCTTCCGCAGCATTGAAACGGAAACCGCCGTTCTTATTCGGTAAAGTACCATCCCCACCTGTTTCTGTAGATCTACGGCTGAAACTGGTAAAACTCAGGTACATGGCTTTTCCTCCACCATTGTCTGTTAGACCAGCTCCAGGATAGGATTTCCACGCATCGTCAGGCAGGCGGGTTTGCATAATCAGCAGTTCGCGCAGATTGGGTATGCGGTATCCCGATGGCGTGATTGTCATAGTCTGATACTCCGACCAGTCTCGCCAGTTGCGCCAACGAAACGCAGGAATACTCCACGTTCTCTCCCGCCCCGCATTCTCAAAATCCTGATCCCTTGTCGCCACGCGGAATTTGGCATACGGGCGGTTGTAGGGCGAGAGGTCGTTATGCTGAGGCAGGTTGCCGGTCTCGATACTCTGGCGGCGTGCCTTGGGGCTGAGGTTGGAGCAGTCTATTACGTAGGTGCCGTCAGCTTCAGCAGCAGTAACCCGGGGGATGAGTGCTACAGGTTCACTCTCCGGTGCGTCAAGGCCGATGCCGAGGTTGCGCACGCAGCGGTAGGTGAATTTGTTGCCTAACTCTGGCCTTTCCATGCCACTGGTTGCTCCCAGAGCAACACATTCTTCGGCATATAATCCCCACGCCACGTTATTACCGCCCTGTCCTCCGTCGTAGGCAGTGCTGGTCGTATAATGCCAGTAAGTTTGCCCGTCGCGGTCGTCGGGATTAGTGGGATAGAGGTGAGAGGCGTCGTCCAGGGCACTCTCACCGATGTAGAAGTCCACGAGCTGGTCTTTGGCAGCCAGGTACCAGCGGATTTCCTCCGGATCAACAATGTTGTCACCGTCAAGGTCACGGTTACGTGTCAGCACGGCATGCAATGCATCATTGATTTTCAGCTTATATCTGTCTTCAGGATTAGTACTCCATACATCTAAGACATCCGTCCATTGCAGTACAGTTTGGTAGTTTGACCCGAGCAGGCATTGCAGGGTGTTGAGACGGCCGTTGCCGGACGATTTACCCCGGCTCACGTCACCTACGTCCACCAGATCTCCCTCCATGCTGCTCTCCAGTCCCCAGCAGGTGGGTAACTCGCTCTCGCTCTTATCCACGTTGTACACCGTGCGGATGGATTTCTGCCTGAAAGTCTGTATGGCGGTCATCGTGCTCGATGCCCCGTCGGGGCTGTAGTGGGCATTGTCCCCGTCGATGATGTAGAGCAGACGGTCTTCGGCCCCCACGTATTCCCGCCATTTTTTCAGCTGATAGTTGTTGCCGGCACTGTAATCATGGTCCCACGGGTGGCGCACATACACGTATTCGTCGATAAAGGCGGTGATGGTTACGGTTCCGGATGTAAGCCCCTTGTCGTAGTCATCCCTCAGCCGTTGGAGGAGCTGGTGCACGTCGAGCAGGCGGGCGTTGGGATAGCCGGAATGGCCGTCATAGCCCGATTTCTCTCCTCCGCCTGGCAGGCCCTTGTAGTTCTGATCGCCGGGATACTTTACATATTCGTTATTGCCCCGCCCATAGTCTTCATTAATGGCAAACTTGATCCAGCGGTAGTCGCTGATGCCACTTCCCGTGGAAGATTCGCCCGTGCCGGACGATGTGCCCGGAGGGTTGGCATCCGTAAAGTCCCCCTTATATACCGCCTTGTCATACGGGGTCTGCACGCCCCAGGTCAGGTGCGGCACCTGTGCGCGGTTCAGGGTGATCAGTACACGGTCGTAGTGGGCGTCCAGTTCGTGCGGCTTAATTTCGCTCACGATCACGTTGCCCTCGTAGCCGGGGCGGGATTCTTTTTTCTCGGTCACCTCCACCTCGATGTCGTTCACGCCGCGGATCGTGACGGTGTAGATGTAGTGCGTATTGCGGCGGGTGTCGTAATCGTCAGGGTCTTGATTGGCATAACCCAGATGGACTGTAAACTTCACGTCGGCATTGACCGTATTGCCACCCTGTTCTTCATACGACAGCGTGCCCGACATTTCCACGTAAGCGGCGTTTGCAGGTGCGTAGGTGAAAGCGCCGTTTTCGTATTCCTGTCCCGGCTTATTACTAAAATCATCACCCGGTTTCGACTCCGCCTTATCCCGCTTTTCGCGCAGGGCGTACCGTGCCGCTGCGTCCGTCACTCCGGTTTCTCCGGAAATCTTCCTTGCGGGGGTCTTGCGGCTTTCCGGCATGTAAAACACGAAAGCGCAACTATCCAATAAATACTCTCCGTCGCGTCCTATAGTCTCGAACGGCATTTCCGGCGATTCAAAGTAGGTACACCCGTCACCGTCGGCATCGCCTGTCTCCCGGGGCAGCACCAGCGACTGCGCGGGCACGTTCACCACCCGCCAGCCTTTGGGGCGGAAGTCGAACTTGTCCCAATTTTTGTCAGCGGGAACTTCAGTCTTCACGATAAACTCCACCTTGGCGTCCAGGCGTTCCAGCTTCAGCGTACACTCGAACGAAGCTATCCCGCCACTCTCGCTTCCGGGGATATTGAATACGTCATTGCCAGATCCGTCTACAGCATAGCCCGACATGATGAATTGCGACGACCGTTCCAGAGTCTGCTGGTCGAGCTTTGCCATAAGGGCCTCCAGTTCTGCTTTCGTCTTCACTTCCTTCAGCGCGTCCAGGGAGAGCTGGTAGGTAGAGTTGACGCCAGTCTCGGAGAAGTTTGCAATGCCGGCAATCTGCGCATTGTTTTTCGATCTGGCTGTAAGGACAACACCATTGGCAGGAACGTTGTGATATTCTCTTGACCCTTCGCATACGTCTCCGTTTTCGTCGAATACGAATACATAGAGATTGGTCACCCGTTTCTCGTTGGCCGCATCCTGTGCGGCACGCGTTTCTATGCGGTTATCCCCGGAAGCTACCTTCAGCACAATCTGTGCCGGGAGACCCTCCTGCACACGGGGACCTCCTCCCACAATCTCCTCGTCGGCACACGAAAACAACGCTACCGACAGCGTCGCCACCGACAACAGGCGGCTCATTCTTCTTAATCTTATCTTCATAACTTTGAATAACATACCGGTTTGTTTAATTGAACGGCGGAACGGTGATTTCTTTCTTGCCCCAATCCACCACCTCATATTTCAGGATCAGGCGGGCATCTACGCTCAGCGTGGCACGGATGTTTACCTGTGTATTACGGGCGATGGATTTCAGTGCACCCTCGGCGATGAAAGCCTTTTGGGGATAGGTCCCTTTCGCCAGCGTGGCGAACCCGATGGTATAGGGCGAGTCCGTCATTTCCGGCAGCCAGGCGTAGGAAGGATAGATGTAGCATACCAGCATCTTTTCGCCGTATGCGGGGATTTTGATGTAATCCGCCTCCGTTTCATAGGGATAGCTCTTGGCTTCGTACGCAGTACTGCCGGGCACATCCAGCGACTGTTCGCCGAAAAGATAGAGCCTGTCGCCGAAGAAAGTGCCGAAATTTACCGCCTTGATGTTGATCTCGGAATCCAGATCGTTATTCATGCTGATATTGAGCTTGGCCACGCAGCGCACTAATTGTGCTTCGAGAGGTTCCCCGGGAGTACCTGTCGGGGAGCCTGATTTTACCTCGTAGTCGCGTACAATCCAGCTCATGGGCAGCCCCTTATCTATATTCACTTCGGAGAACCGTTTCGGGAAATACGTACGATCAGGGTCTTCCAGCAAAGCCTTCTTTGATGTCCGGCCCGGTACGTCTACAAGCTCAAACTCCTCCGTATCGTAATCCTTACCCAAGGCAGCCTCGTTGGCCAGGACACAGAAAGTCACCTTGCCCACGGGCACATTTTCTATCGTCACCGTTTGGGCGGCAAGTTCTTCCGGCGTGAGTTTGTGGTTTACGGCAATTTTGTTACCGTCCGTCACCACCAGCACGCGCAGGGTGTTTATCCGGTTTTCCAGCGTGGCGTACTCATCCTCCGTACCGTCGGTGCGCGTACCGACGGTTCCGGCCACCGACATGCGCAGGGTGACGGAGGTGGTTTCTCCGTCCACAGGCCAGGGTGCCGCACTGTCACTGGCACATCCCGCCAGCAGGAACGGCAGGCACACCGCTGCCAGGTACAGGGCAAGCCATCCGGCAAGATATGATTTCAGTTCTCTTTTCATAGCTTCGTCTGTTTTTTATTCTTGGTTGGTCGTTTCATCCGGTCCCCACGACACTTCGGTGTCCTTCGTATCCCAGGGCTTCACCTTCCACGTGAGGGTAAGCGAGGATGCCGAGACGGTCAGGGTGTAACTGTACTGCTGGGCCGCATCCCAGTGGGGTATCTCCGTCGTGGCGAGTTCTACCTCAGCTGTGCGGTCGTCCCCCGTGTCGCCCTTGAGACGGTAGGCCATGTTGATGACAGCATCTGTCAGGTCGGCAGCGGTATGGGGAGGCAACAGCACATCCTGTAGCATGGTTATGGTGTTGCCGCCGGACACCGTAATATTCCCGTCGGCTTTGGTCAGCCGGCTGTCCCCGTCGGTGGTCTTTTCGCCACCGCTCCACGAGGGAGTGCCCGATGCCGGACAGGTAAGGTTGGCCTTCCAGGTCACGCCGTTCACCTTGAAGGCTGTGACCGTAGCCTCGCATCCCACGGCTTTTACCGCAAAGCTGAGCCGCGCCAGCTGGTGGGCGAAAGTGAAGGTCACGGGACCGGGGTCCTTCGTCAGCACATCCGGAGTTTGGACTGTCTGCTGTGCTGTCATCAAGTCGGTGCCGTGCGTGGCGTCGAAGTTGGTAATGGTGATTGTGCCGTTCACCGCACATGCCGCATTTACGCCCGTGCCCAGCTTGTCTGTTGAGGGATAGAGGGCGTAGAAGCGGTAATCGAGGCCGGGATGCCAGTAGCGGGTGTCCTCGTAGCCCCAGCCCGGATTGGCAGCCGACCAGAAAACGCGCTTATTGTTGAATACTGTCCCGCTCTCCGTGCCGCCCGCGTTTGCGTACCATCCCCATACGGAGAAAGCGTTTTCTTCCTTCTGCATGTCCCCCGCGTTATCGATGGCCGAACGGGTAAGCGCGGGGGTTCCGAAACTGATCGTCCGCGTGTCCGTAACCTCCTCTTCCGGACCCGGAGTCTCCGCACAGGAGGAAAACATCAGCGCCGCCGCAACCAGCAACAACACGCCCCTGATCGTGTTATTTCTCTTATTCATACCTTATGTCCGTTTTTTTTAATTTGTTTTCTCATTGTGACCGGGAAGGGAACATTCAACCCCGCCCGGCCCGGGTAGTTTAATTTGCAAAATCTACGTCAACTGGAGTATTGTCCGTTCCCCAGGAATCGACAGTAGCGCTAAAGTCAATTGCATAACGATCGTCTCCGGGTAAGGTCGTCTCGCTTAATTTTACCTTATAAGTATAAATATTATTGGAATTCCATGTTGCCTGAGCTGTTGCAATCGTTTTAGTCAATGTTTGAGCGGAACCCACATTTTCCCAGTCAGTTCCATTGTGTTCCTGCAACTGTACAGTGAAAGAGAGTTTGACTCCGCTATCAGGTGTCTGCGGAATGACATAAAAAGTCTGTCCCACTTCTTCTACCGACGTTTCTCCGGTTATGGATTTATCGGTTACAGTATAAGAGGTAGAAGTAGAGAAGGTAACGTCAGCAGAACCCTCTGCTGCTTTAGTCCAGGTCCAGCCATTATTATATTTGTAAACACCCTTACTAAAGATGCCTGAACCTGTACTCGTATTTGCACCTGCCAACGTAAGATTAGTAATCACAAGCTGTGTTTCCTTACCGAAATTACTATTTTTCTCGAACAGGATACGTATTTTGGAAAGGATATGACCAAGGTTGAATGCAACGGTACTCACACTGCTTAAATCCTCCAAAGTGGTCTTAGTCGCCTCACCATAAACAAGATCGTACTGGTTAGCGGTAGCGTTATCTACGGTAGCGGTCAACTCCATGTGGCCGTCGCTATAACCAAAATTGGCGGAAAGATTGGCTCCCGCTCCCGGACTGATGGCTGCGAACTTATAGGTACGGTTTTTAAACCAATACTTGGTGTTGTCATACTTCCAGGGGTCAGATGCTGAGCTTCTGTAAACCTTATCACCGGCAAACAGATTCTGGCTTTCATTTGAACCTCCGTAGACATAAAAATCAAGCAACTTATTGGTTACCGTACCTTCATCATTCGTTACGGCACGTGTGGATTTGTTCACGAACGTCTCGAAACCGATAGCCTGGCTGTCATTGACGTCCACTACTTCACTTTTACTACAGCTTGCAAGAGTCGCTGTGACTGCTCCAAGCAAAATAAGACTTCTTTTCATAAAATTGAGTATTAAAAATGGAATATTATGGTTTTAAAAACAGCATTGTTTTTCTGAATATGCCTTTGTAAGCGGACTAGACCGGCAGTTCGTATTCGTGTCTGTCGCCCCAGTCGCCGACCTCCACATCAAAACCCGAACCTCCGGACTCACCGTCTTCGTCGGACACTTCCAGCCCCGTGATGACGATCACTCCGCCGCGTGGCTGCGCTTTCACCTGTTCGGTGATGTCCACCATGAACGGCGGGAGGTATTTCCCGTTTTTCAGGCGCACTTCGAGCTGCAGGGTGTAGTTGCGGTCAGTAGCCCGGGTATATCCGTCGCCCGGCCAGTCGGGGATGCCGAACGAACGTACCTGCGCCCACGAGCCCCAGTCGCAGACGGTGGCATCGAAGAACACCGTGGCTGCCCCGCTGCCCGTGTGCCCGTCCTGCAGGTAGACGCTCTCGGCCATACCCGCCAGTGCTCCGCGGGCCAGCGCCACGTATTGGGCTCCGTGGCTGAACTCACAACGTACCACGTAGGTGTAGACCAGCGGGCGCAGTTCCACGGGCAGGCTCACCGCCTCGTAGCCGGGCTTCGCCTCGTATTCCCCGAGGTAACTGCCGTAGAGCATATCGGGCTGCCCTACAGTGCGTTCGTCCTTGTGCAGTTCGCTGAATCCGGCTCGGGTACGGGTGCGCGTGGTGGCGGTTGCCGTGGCCGAAGAAGTCAGGTCGTTGAACACGATGTATTCCGTATTGTTGTTGTAAAACAGGATGGAGTGTCTGCCTTCGGTCATGGCCAGCCGTCCGCCCTCCGCAGCCAGGTTGCGCTCGTCATGCCTGTTACCGTCCGGATCATATACTACGGCGCGTATACCCCCGGGTACTTCGGGACGCAGGTCGTCGTACGTCATCCAGCTGTTCCATCCCCTGCCTTCCCAGGTATTTTTCCATCCCCTGCCGTGGTCGCGTTCCCATTCCCGCTCCCAGGTGGCAGTCACATCCACCTTAACGGAGTAGGCATGTTCGTCGTGGTTGTAGCAAAGCTCTTTACGGCAGCCTGAGGACAGTGTCACCAGGCCTGAGAGCACAAGGCCCGTTACTGCATGCCATAATATCGTTCTTCTCATTGTGCGCCTCCTTTCTTCCTGTTAATATCCTGCAAATGCCATACGAGCGCCAGTTTCAGTTTCAGCGGACCGAAATAGTCCACACGTTTGGTCTGTAGGTAAACATAGTGCGTGCCGCCCATGTGGGGCACGGGTTCGTATTCCTCATACTTACTGTGCAGGTAGCCTAGTCCGAGGCCCGCTTCCAGCGAGAGCCGACGGGCAATGGGGAACATGTAGCCGTAGCTGAGCCCTGCTATTTCGGCCTCACCCTGGTAACCGTTCTCCTTGTTCTCAAGGTCGAACCACGAGAAGCCGCCGAACAGGCCCAGGTAATGCCCGTGCCAGGGGTTGTTTTTCTGCTGTCCGAACCACCAGCGCACTTCCGGGCTGATGGTGGCCAGCTGATAATACTTGTGTTTGCCGTCGTTCTTCCACCATGCTATTTCCCCTTCGAGATTGACCGTCCAGCGGTCATTGAAGCGGTATTCCGCCTCCAGCGATGGCATGAGCAGGGCATCGTAGAGCAGATTGGTCTTGATCACTAGGTTTTGGGCGAGTGCTTCCCGCAATTTCCCGGAAGCCTTCGGCGAGGTTACCGGGGAGGTCTCCGCCGGAGTGTCCGCTCCCGGTCCGGCAGATATCAGCGCCGCTGTGTTGCGAAACCCGGCTGTCTCTGTCTCTTCCTTTTCCGCAAGAGCGGAATCCGTGGGAGCAGTACCGGTAGTACTATAATTATATGATGGAAAACATTTTCCCGGAAGTGCGTTCCAGTCTTTCGACCATCTGCTACCGAAAATCCGCCCCTTCTATAGACAAGGTTACTGTCCGCCACGCAGGTCCATCAGCTGTTTCTTGCGTCCGTCCACGATTTTGCCATGGGAGTCGCGAATCCACACGGGAGTATTGTCGAGGATGTGTAGCACTTCGTCCTTATAAAGCATATCGGATACTGCCACCAACTGCCGTAGTACGCCCCAGCCGATGCCTTCGCCGCGAACGCTCACCAGCTCCCCGGGAATCTGTGCGTGGCGCACAAGCCAGGATTTCAGCGAGTCGGCACGGCGGCCGGCAAGCAGCTCGTTGTAGCGGGTCACCCCGTCGGGCGATGTCCACGAGCAGATTACGACACGTTCCAGACGGGCCGACTCCTGTTCCCTGCGCAGGGTACGGATAAACCGTTCCAATTCGGAACGGTTGTTGTGGTAATCGGGATCCACCCCCCGGTATCCCCGGCGGTAATGGATGCGGACTGAGTCGGACACCTCCTGGGACCAAACCCCCGTGCCCGCCAAAACAAACAGCAGCCCTATGAATAGAATCTTCTTCATGCGATGTTTATTCCGGTATTATTGTTTTTGGTTTTCTATGATCGGTGTATATACAAACGGTTCCGGCTGCATACGGGCATGGCCTATCCATAGGCCACATACCGCCGGAAGGTATAGTATACCGCACTCTCCGCAGGAAAAGGCGGTGGCAATGATAACAAATAACGAAAACCGAAAAAGACCGGAAAAAGTATGAAATCCAGCGAAAAAACGCTCTCTTAACTCTTTGAAAATTAAAGAATAATCTATATCTTAACGCGCGATACCAGAGAGAGTATAAAAATTTCATAACCTCCAAATTCTCAGTGTATTTTTTTTGCAAAAAACCGATAACTAAAGAAAACCACAGCATACTATACCTGTATTCACTTCTACTGAAGCGAATATGTCCCGGTAAACCGGAACCCGCTGACAAGCCGTATACTATGGCATTCCTGTTGGTGTGCATTAAATATTTTACTATTTAACAGTATTCTTCTTGTGACTGATTACAAAGATAATTTTTATTGCAAAAACATGTAAAATTTAT
>ULTY01036407.1_pt1 | contig 11072 bp, 6 predicted proteins | sample 1958021 | NCBI WGS metagenome assembly ULTY01 (sample SAMEA4835746, study PRJEB28245) | human gut metagenome | biome: gut microbiome; material: fecal sample | place: Denmark | collected 2008 | reverse complement strand
TTGGGCTGGCTTGTCTCGGTGCCGGAACAGGATTTATAGGAAAAATAGGAAATGATCATTTTGGGGATTTTTTTCGTAATAATCTTCAGAAAAATGATATTGAGGATAAATTATTGATCTCGGAACAACTTCCTTCCGGTGTTGCATCTACTTTTATTTCACCGGATGGAGAACGTACTTTTGGTACTTATTTGGGAGCGGCTGCTTCTTTAAGGGCAGAAGAACTGACTCTTGATATGTTTAAAGGGTATGCTTACTTATTTATAGAAGGTTATCTGGTACAAGACCATGAAATGATTCTTCATGCCATTGAACTGGCAAAAGAAGCAGGATTGCAGATTTGTCTCGATATGGCAAGTTATAATATTGTAGCTAATGATATGGAGTTTTTCTCCTTATTAATAAATAAATACGTGGACATTGTCTTTGCGAACGAAGAAGAAGCGAAGGCTTTCACGGGGAAGGAGCCGAAAGAGGCTTTAGGAGTGATTGCCAAAAAATGCAGTATTGCTATCGTAAAAGTTGGTGCGGAAGGTTCTTATATTCGTAAAGGAACGGAAGAAATTAAGGTTTCTGCTATCCCGGTAGAGAAGGTCGTGGATACTACCGGTGCGGGGGACTATTTTGCTTCCGGTTTTCTATATGGATTGACATGTGGATATTCGTTGGAGAAGTGTGCTAAAATAGGTTCTATTCTATCGGGAAATGTTATTCAGGTAATCGGAACATCCATGCCGCAAGAACGTTGGGATGAAATTAAGTTAAATATTAACAGGATTCTGGCGGAATAACCAGGGATTGAGTTACTTTTACAACTCATTTATATTGAAAGAAGTATGAAAAAATTGCTGAGTGGGCGGATAGCTATTGTTGTAGTAGCCGTGATAGCTACGGTAGCTTTCTTTAGTTTCAAGAGTGGAGACGACCGCAATTTCCAGATTGCCAAGAATTTGGATATATTCAATGCGATTGTGAAAGAGCTGGATATGTTCTATGTAGATACAATTGACCCGAACAAGACCATTCGGGAAGGGATTGACAATATGCTTTTCACGCTGGATCCTTATACGGAGTATTTTCCGGAAGAAGACCAGAGTGAACTGGAACAGATGATTAAAGGCTCATTCGGTGGTATCGGTTCTTACATTGCTTATAATACAAAGCTCAAACGTTCGATGATTTCCGAACCTTTCGAAGGTACACCTGCCGCGAAAGCCGGATTGAAAGCCGGAGATATTCTAATGGAAATCGATGGCAAGGATCTTGCGGGTAAGAACAATGCGGAAGTCAGCCAGATGTTGCGCGGACAGGCTGGAACCAGTTTTAAATTGAAAGTGAACCGTCCCAATGCGAAGGGAGGAAATACACCGATGGAATTTACGATTGTACGTGAATCTATTCAAAATCCGGCGATTCCTTATGCTGCTGTGCTGGATAATCAGGTAGGATATATTAATTTGAGTACTTTCTCCGGTAATCCTTCTAAGGAGTTTAAGAAGGCGTTTCTGGATTTAAAGAAACAAGGGGCTACTTCGTTGGTAATTGACCTTCGCGGGAATGGCGGCGGCTTGTTGGATGAGGCGGTGGAAATTGCTAACTATTTCTTACCACGTGGAAAAGTGATTGTAACAACAAAAGGTAAAATTAAGCAGGCGAGCAATACTTATAAGACTTTACGTGAACCGTTGGATTTGGATATTCCGATTGCTGTATTGGTAAATAGTGGCACAGCTTCTGCTTCTGAGATTCTGTCGGGTTCTTTGCAGGACCTTGACCGTGCTGTAGTTGTCGGCAGTCGTACTTTTGGCAAAGGACTGGTACAGGTGCCCCGTTCTCTGCCTTATGGAGGAACGATGAAAGTGACTACTTCCAAATATTATATTCCAAGCGGACGCTGTGTGCAAGCTATTGACTATAAACATCGGAATGAAGACGGAAGTGTAGGTACTATTCCTGATAGTTTGACGAAAGTGTTCTATACGGCTGCCGGACGTGAAGTGCGCGACGGAGGCGGGGTGATGCCGGATGTTGCTATCAAACAGGAAAAGTTGCCGAATATCCTGTTTTATTTGGTTCGGGATAATCTGATATTCGATTATGCAACTCAGTACTGCCTGAAACATCCTACTATCGTAGAGCCTGAAAAGTTCGAGGTTACGGACGCTGATTATAATGACTTTAAGACATTGGTGAAGAAGGCTGATTTCAAATATGACCAGCAAAGTGAGAAAATTCTGAAAACTTTGAAGGAGGCTGCCGAATTTGAAGGTTATATGGAGGGTGCTTCGGAAGAGTTCAAGGCACTCGAGAAGAAGTTGAACCATGACCTTGAGCGCGATTTAGACTATTTCTCCGGTGATATAAAGAAGATGATAGCTTCTGAAATTATAAAGCGCTATTATTATCAGCGTGGTAATATCATTCAGCAGTTGAAGGATGATGACGGCTTGAAGGAAGCTGTGAAGATTCTGAATGATCCAGCGAAATACAAGGAAATGCTAAGTGCACCGGTTGCCAAGAAATAGGGTATACGTGTGATAATAAATAAAGAAACGACGGGGTGTATGGTAAATGCAAATACTCGTCGTTTTTTTGTTTCTGATAATCCGGCTATTTTTATTCGGTTGTTCTTATTGACGAATCAGAGGCAGGGTGAAGTAGAATCTGCTTCCTTTTCCTTCTTGGGAACGCAGCCATATACGTCCTCCCATTTTCTCTACTAACATTCTGCAAAGAGTTAATCCGAGTCCGGTACCTTGTACAAAGTCGTTTATTTTACCGAATCGTTGGAAGATAGTAGCTACTCTTTCTGCCGGGATACCGATACCACTATCTTTGACATAAAATTCCACGAAATCTTCTTTCTCCCGATAGCCGAAATGAATTTCTCCTTTTGGGGTGAATTTGGCAGCATTACTAAGCAAGTTACTTATAATCTGTATGATACGATTCCAGTCTCCGGATACATAAAGCTCGGTGTCTACATCGTCCAGAATCAGTTTAGTACCGTTTTTGACTTTATAACAGAATTGCTGTTCCAGTTGCAGGCAGATATCTATTAATTTGATAGGGCGGATATTGAAACTCAATGAATCGGCTTCGAGTGATGACAAATCCAGAATATCATTGAACAGATTCAGTAATATTTCTGAATTTCTCTCGATGATTTCAGCATACTGTTCCTTCTCGTTTGTGCATTCAGCGTCGATGACTAATTTGGAAAATCCGACGATGGCGTTCAGGGGGGTACGGATCTCATGACTCATGTTGGCAAGAAAAGCTGATTTCAGGCGGTCCGATTCTTCGGCTTTGATTCTGGCGGCTTCCAGCTCTTTTTGTTGTTTCTTGTTGGTTTGTTCCGCATTCCATTGTTCGGATATATCGCGACACATACATAGCAGGTATTCGTTATCCAGAGGGAAAATACGATTTTCGTAATGGTGTAAGATACCGTCCAGCATCAGATCATGCCGGGATGTTGAGCTTTCTCCTGTAAGGATTACCCTGTCCATATTTTGGCGTACGCTTTCGTAGGCTTCCGGCGGAAGTATGTCTTTTACGTTAGAATGGGTGATATTATCGGCATTGATACCTTCCACATGATTGGTCGACGGAGAGGAGGCGAGTTCAATAATGTTTGCATCGTGGTCGAAAACTGTCAACATATCGGGCAGGGCGTCCAGAATACGGGTACTGTATTTTTCACGGAAACGTTCTTGTACGGGGTATGACTGCATAGAAGAAAGATCTTCAACTTTCTTCTCTAATTGTTCTATAATTTTAATCAGCTCTTCTTTTGTCTTGTTCTCGTTGTTTTGCATAGAAGGTTCAATAAATCTGTTATCAATGTTGTATAAAGTGCATTAATATTGCAAATATAAGACAATAATCCGACAAACGTGCCAGGCTTCCTAGTTATTATAATATAAAAAAGGAGGATAGCTTTTGCCCTACTAATCAGAATGTTCTATCTTTGCACCACTTATTTATAAATGATTTACAATATGTCTACAGAATTATTCTCTACTCTGCCCTACAAGGTGGCAGATATTACGCTTGCTGACTTCGGACGCAAGGAAATCGATTTGGCAGAAAAAGAAATGCCCGGCCTCATGGCTCTTCGCGAAAAGTATGGAGAATCCAAACCGTTGAAAGGTGCCCGTATTATGGGATCGTTGCACATGACCATTCAGACAGCCGTTCTGATTGAAACATTGGTTGCTTTAGGTGCTGAAGTACGTTGGTGCTCTTGTAATATATATTCGACACAAGACCATGCTGCGGCAGCGATCGCTGCTTCGGGGGTGCCTGTGTTTGCATGGAAGGGTGAAACGCTTGCCGACTACTGGTGGTGTACGTTGCAGGCTTTGAGTTTCCCCGGTGGTAAAGGACCGAATGTGATTGTAGATGATGGTGGTGATGCAACCATGATGATTCACGTTGGTTATGATGCTGAAAACAATGCTGCCGTGCTGGATAAGGAAGTGCACGCAGAAGATGAAATAGAGCTGAATGCTATCTTGAAGAAAGTGTTGGCGGAAGATGCTACCCGTTGGCATCGCGTAGCGGAAGAAGTTCGTGGCGTATCTGAAGAGACAACCACAGGTGTACACCGTCTGTACCAGATGCAGGAAGAAGGCAAACTGTTATTCCCGGCATTCAATGTGAACGATTCGGTAACGAAGTCCAAATTCGATAATCTGTACGGATGTCGTGAATCATTAGCTGACGGTATCAAGCGTGCAACGGATGTGATGATTGCCGGTAAGGTAGTAGTTGTATGTGGCTATGGTGATGTCGGTAAAGGATGTTCACATTCCATGCGCTCTTACGGGGCACGTGTGCTTGTGACGGAAGTAGACCCGATCTGCGCATTGCAAGCGGCAATGGAAGGCTTTGAAGTAGTGACAATGGAGGATGCGTGCACTGAAGGCAATATTTTCGTGACTACTACTGGCAATATCGATATTATCCGTATTGACCACATGGAGAAGATGAAAGACCAGGCTATCGTATGTAATATCGGTCACTTCGACAATGAAATTCAGGTGGATGCGTTGAAACATTATGCGGGTATCAAATGCGTGAATATAAAACCGCAGGTAGACCGTTATTATTTCCCGGATGGCCATAGCATTATACTGCTTGCCGACGGCCGTCTGGTAAATCTGGGGTGTGCGACAGGACATCCGTCATTCGTGATGAGTAACTCGTTTACTAATCAGACATTAGCTCAGATCGAACTGTTCAATAAAAAATATGATATAAATGTATATCGTTTGCCGAAACATCTGGATGAGGAAGTAGCCCGTCTGCATCTTGAAAAAATCGGGGTGAAACTGACTAAGCTGACTCCTGAACAGGCTGCTTATATCGGTGTATCGGTAGACGGCCCTTACAAGGCGGATCATTATAGATACTAAATTCAGTTGATAATTGATAGTTGATAAATGATAGTTGTTGGCTTGGGGGCTGAATGCAACAAGTCAGTTATCATTCTCAACTATCAATTATCATTTATCAACTATCAATATATTATGAAGAAAATCCTTCCAGACTTAATTGCCATTCTGGCTTTTATCATTCTTTCTTTTGCTTATTTCTTTCCGGCTGATATCGAAGGTCGTATTCTGTTTCAGCACGATTCGGTGGCCGGAGTTGGTGCAGGGCAAGAATCCAAGGAATATCTCGAACGTACCGGAGAACGTACACGCTGGACAAACTCTATTTTTGGCGGTATGCCTACCTATCAGATGTCTCCGAGCTACGATTCAACAAAGACTTTGAAGTGGGTGGAAAAGGTGTATCAGTTATACCTTCCCGGCTATGTCGTACTGACTTTCATTATGATGCTGGGCTTTTATATCCTTCTGCGAGCATTCGGATTATCAGCATGGCTGGCAGGACTAGGGGGGATTATATGGGCATTCTCTTCCTATTTCTTTATTCTGATACCGGCGGGGCATATCTGGAAGTTTGTTACATTGGCTTATATTCCGCCTACGATTGCCGGTGTCGTATTGGCTTATCGGAAGAAATATTTGTTAGGAGGGGTTATTACAGCCTTGTTTATTGCTCTTCAGATTCAGTCGAATCACATTCAGATGAGTTATTACTTCATGTTTGTGATCCTGTTCTTTATAATAGCTTATTTTGTTGATGCTTATGAAAAGAAGGAATTGCCGCATTTCTTTAAGGCTAGCGCTATTCTTGCATTAGCTGCTGTGGTAGGAGTTTGCGTAAATATCTCCAACTTGTACCATACTTACGAGTATAGTAAGGAGACCATGCGCGGTAAGAGCGAACTGAAACAGGAAGGCCCTGCTGCCAACCAGACCAGTAGCGGACTGGACCGCGATTATATTACAAATTGGAGCTATGGCATAGGTGAAACACTGACTCTATTAGTGCCCAACGTTAAGGGAGGGGGCTGTTCTACTACTTTGTCACAGAATGAAACTGCTATGGCAAAAGCAAACCCGATGTACGGAAACCTTTATTCGCAGTTGACGCCCTATTTTGGCGATCAGCCGTGGACTGCCGGGCCGGTATATGTCGGAGCGTTTGTTGTGTTCCTGTTTATTTTGGGATGTTTTATAGTTAAAGGACCGCTCAAATGGGCACTGTTGGGAGCCACCATTTTCTCTATCCTTCTTTCGTGGGGAAAGAACTTCATGGGGCTGACTGATTTCTTCATCGATTATATTCCGATGTATAATAAATTCCGTGCGGTATCCTCCATTCTTGTAATAGCCGAATTTACAATTCCGTTGTTGGCGATTTTTGCTTTGAAAGAGATTCTGAGCAAACCGGATATCCTGAAGCTGAAAGAGAACCGTACAGGAGTAATTGTCACGTTGGTGCTTACAGCCGGTGTTGCGTTGATTCTGGCTGTTGCTCCGGGAGTTTTCTTCTCCAACTTCAGTTCAGGACAGGAAATGGCTGCTTTGAAGCAAGGGCTTCCGGCGGAACATCTTGTTCCTGTCATGACCAGCCTGAAAGATATGCGTGAGGCGATACTAACTTCGGATGCATGGCGTAGCTTTTTTATCATCGTTATAGGTTGCCTGCTTTTATTCTTATATCAACAGAAGAAGTTGAAAGCCTCATTCACCTTAGGAGGTATTGTACTTCTGTGTCTGATAGATATGTGGAGTGTCAACAAACGCTATTTGTATGACGATCTGTTTGTTCCGAAGTCCAAACAAGCAGAAGCATTCGTCAAGACGCAGGCGGATGAAATTATTCTTCAAGATACGACCTTATATTATCGGGTATTGAACTTTGTAGGTTTCCCCGGCAATACATTTAATGAGAATAATACAGCGTACTGGCATAAGAGTGTCGGTGGTTATCATGCCGCCAAGTTGCGCCGTTATCAGGAAATGATCGATCATCATATTACTCCGGAAATGCAGGCGACCTATCAGGAAGTAGCTGCTGCCGGTGGCAAAATGGACAGCGTGGATGCTTCTAAATTTCGTGTGCTGAATATGCTGAACACGAAATACTTTATCTTCCCTGCCGGACAACAGGGGCAGCCTGTTCCTGTGGAAAATCCGTATGCATACGGTAATGCCTGGTTTGTGGATAAGGTGCAGTATGTGAATAATGCAAATGAGGAAATTGATGCTTTGAATGATATTCTTCCTACGGAAACCGCTGTAGTAGATGCGAAGTTTAAGGAAAAACTGAAGGGTGTGACGGAAGGATATAAGGACTCTCTGTCTGCCATTCGTTTGACGAGCTATGAGCCGAATCGTTTGGTTTATAAGACTTCTTCCGCTAAAGACGGTGTAGTTGTTTTCTCTGAAATATATTATCCGGGATGGCAGGCAACGATTGACGGTCAGCCGGTGGATATTGCCCGGGCGGACTATGTGTTGCGTGTAATGAATATTCCGGCCGGTGAACATACGATTGAGATGTGGTTTGATCCGCAGAGCATACATGTGACGGAAAGTATTGCTTACGCAGCATTGGCTTTGCTGTTGATTGGAGTGATGATTCTGGTATGGATGAGTAGAAGCAGAATCTCTAAGAAATCTTGAATGAAATGATGTAATGCTTACCTTATTGCATAGAATAGATAAGGTTATTAGATAAGAACGGCTCTCTTCCTCCCGAAGAGAGCCGTTTTGCATTCACTAAAAAATTATGAAAAACAAACGCTATTTGGTTGTTTGAATATGCTGATTAATCATTCTTTATTTGTTTTAATACCTCAAAACTAAGCAGATACTGGGATAGATGAAAATAAAATCGACTAAGTACGGAGTTTTGTCTATCAAAAGTTCTGTTGAAAAAGGAAAATATGAATATAAAGAGTCGGTTTATGGGTAGCTTTCATTTGTCCTAACCCACTAAATTTGTAGCCGATTATAGAGCATATATTATGAAAAGACTACTGTTCATTTTTACCTTTTTTATTTTGCTCGTTGTAAACGGGAGAGCGCAAGGAGTAGAAACCTTGACATTGGAAGATTGCCTTCGGATAGGTATTGATAACAACTTGTCGTTGGAGAGCAAGCGTAGAGAAATACAGAAAAGCAAATATGGTGTATCTGAAAATCGGGCAAGATTGTTGCCGCAGATTAGTGCTGTCGCCGGTTATAGTAATAATTTTGATCCTCCGGTATCTGTGACGGACGGTTCATCTTACGGCGTTCCCTATAATATTACTCAAACATTGCAACATTCTGCTAATGCAGGCCTGGAAATGCAAATGCCGCTTTTCAACCAGACTCTTTATACTTCTATGTCTATTGCTAAAGTTGTGGAGGAGATCAGCCGCTTGTCTTATGGTAAGGCGAGGGAGGACATTATTCTTCAAATTAGCAAGATGTACTATCTGGGGCAAGTAACAGCCGAGCAAATAGTGTTGATAAAGGCGAATATCACCCGTCTGGAAGAGTTGCGGGATATAACCCGGGCTTTCTTTGATAATGGTATGTCTATGGAAGTCGACCTGAAAAGAGTAAATATCAATTTGGAGAACCTGAAAGTGCAATATGACAATGCACAGGCAATGATGAAGCAGCAACTTAATATGTTGAAGTACATTATGGATTATCCGGCTGAAAAAGAAATAGCCCTGACACCGGTTAATACTGATAGCATTACTACGGTCGCTTTAACCGGTTTGTCGGAGAACCTCTACGAACTGCAACTCACGCAATCGCAGTTGGAACTGGCTGAACGGCAAAAACGGATGATTACTAATGGCTATATCCCTTCTCTTAGTTTGACAGGGAACTGGAGATATGCTGCCTACACAGATAAAGGTTATCATTGGTTCCATTCCGGTCCGTCCAATCATTGGTTTCGTTCGTATGGACTGGGGCTGACTTTGCGCATTCCTATTTTTGATGGACTGGATAAAACCTATAAGATAAGGAAAGCGATGATCGACATTGAGAATCGCAAGCTGGCATGGGAGGACACCCGGAAAAATCTGCAAACCCAATATTTGAATGCGGTGAACGACCTGATGAATAACCAGCGTAATTTTAAAAAACAGAAAGATAACTATCTGTTGGCGGAAGATGTCTATGCCGTTACTTCCGACCGTTATCGCGAAGGGATCGCTTCAATGACTGAGGTGCTGCAAGACGAAATGCAGATGAGTGAAGCGCAGAACAATTATATCAATGCACATTATAATTATCGGGTCACCAACCTGATGCTCCTCAAACTGACCGGGCAGATAGAATCATTAGTCAAATAATACGCAACTAACAATCGAATCATAAAATATGGAAACAATGGAAAATAATATTCCTTCCGCTACTCATCAGGAGAAAGCAAAGAAAATGAAGAAACTTCGTCGTTGGCAGATTGCAGTCAGCCTTTTAGGAGTGGCTATTATTGTCTGGGGAGTAATTGAAGTGGTTTGTCTCTTTTTGAATTATAGCCAGACGGAAACCAGCAACGATGCCCAGATCGAGCAATATGTATCGCCTATCAACCTGCGTGCTTCGGGATATATTGATAAGATTTACTTTACCGAGCATCAGGAGGTACATAAAGGGGATACTCTGATGGTGCTCGACGATCGTGAATATAAAATCCGGGTAATGGAAGCCGAAGCCGCACTGCAGGATGCGCAAGCCCGTGCCACAATAATTAATGCCACGTTGAATACTACACAGACCACTGCATCCGTCTATGATGCCTCTATTGCTGAAATCGAAGTGCGCCTGGCTAAATTGGAGAAAGACCGGAAACGATATGAAAATCTGGTGAAACGAAATGCAGCGACTCCTATCCAGCTTGAACAGATTATTACGGATTATGAGGCTACGCGTAAGAAACTGGAAGCTGTGGAAAGACAGAAGAAAGCTGCTCTTTCCGGTGTGGATGAGGTGTCTTATCGTCGTGTGAGTACCGAAGCTGCTATTCAGCGGGCAACGGCGGCACTTGAAATGGCACGCCTGAATTTGTCTTATACGGTTGTGGTAGCTCCCTGTGATGGAAAGCTCGGCCGTCGTTCGTTGGAGGAAGGACAATTCATTTCCGCCGGACAGACGATTACTTATATTCTTCCTAATACTCAAAAATGGATTGTAGCCAATTATAAGGAAACGCAAATTGAGAATCTGCATATCGGACAGGAAGTATCTGTTACGGTAGACGCTATTAGTGATAAAGAGTTTACGGGGAAGGTGACGTCTATTTCAGGGGCCACAGGTTCTAAATACTCATTAGTCCCGACAGATAATTCGGCCGGAAACTTTGTAAAGATACAACAGCGTATCCCTGTACGTATTGATTTTACTAATTTATCCAAAGAAGATAACGAACGACTGGCAGCTGGTATGATGGTCGTGGTTAAAGCCCGGCTTTAGTTTCATTCTGCCTTGTCCGTGAAGTGTGATTAACTATTTGTAAACAGTAATTTGGATTTACACAAATGCCCTCATATCCTAAAAACTATCCTTTTTATAACTGGATGCCCAAGCCATTGGGGATTATCATCCTATTATTCTTTTTCCTGCCGATTCTTACGGTAGGCGGGGTTTATTCGGTGAATAGTACCGAGATGATGAGCGGTCTTGGCATTATTTCCGAAC
>ULTY01017373.1_pt1 | contig 11155 bp, 10 predicted proteins | sample 1958021 | NCBI WGS metagenome assembly ULTY01 (sample SAMEA4835746, study PRJEB28245) | human gut metagenome | biome: gut microbiome; material: fecal sample | place: Denmark | collected 2008 | reverse complement strand
ATCTAATTTATTGTTGCTTCTTTACCAACCATGAGCATTTGCACCGGGATTATCGTTACCATATCCTTCCAGAAGATTGATAACTCCCCATACGCCGACACCTGCGCCGATTGCGGTTACTACTGTTTTAAGTCCTGTTACTGATGTTGTAAAAAAGCCCATTTGTTTGTCTCCTTTTTCAAAAAATAAAAAGGGAGCTTCTCTGAATTATAATTTTTAGAAAAGCTCCCATATCATAAGTTCCATATTCAGTTATAAAACAACTTCTGGTCACAATGTCCAGAAGTTAAGCTGTGATTTCTCCGACATCGCATACCTCATCCACCACATCATTCCTCTTAAAGCGGAGTCTGTTGCGGTTCTTAACGTATTTTTCAATGTCAAACTCATTCTTTTTGTCATAATCGGATAACAGTGGGTACTGCTTATGCTTCGTTATATCAAACTTATCTGAGAAAAAAGGTCTCACGCCCCTAAGCTGCATGATACACTTGCTGCCATCCATGACCGCAATTTCGTCCTGGCTCATCAGTTCTTTGCCACAATGTCAAGTGGTAAATTCAAAAAAGGACAAGCACTATCAAAGAAAGCAGTCTTTCATAGTGCTTGTCCTTTTCTTATTCATGTTTTCTGCCTTGCATTGTTCGAAACGCAGAACTATAATATACTCGATGGAGGTGCGAAATGGATTATATGACATTGAAAGAGGCCGCTGAGAAATGGAGCGTGTCACCTCGTAGGGTAAATTATTATTGCGCTGGTGGTCGTATCCCCAGCGCTGTAAAGATGGCCGGTGTTTGGCTGATTCCCAAAACTGCGGAAAAGCCGATTGATGGCCGGACGAAACAGGGAAAGGAACAGAAGCATGAGTAAGATATTACTTTTGGAAGATGATTTGAGCCTGATCAACGGGCTTTCCTTTGCGTTCAAGAAGCAGGGATTTGAATTGAATATTGCCAGAACGTTGAAAGAAGCGGATGCGCTGTGGGCGGATGGCAGGTATGATTTGTTGGTACTGGATGTATCCCTGCCGGACGGCACCGGCTTTGAATTTTGCAAACGGGTGCGGCAGGTTTCCAAGGTGCCGATCATCTTTCTGACCGCTTCGGACGAAGAAACGAGTATCATTATGGGGCTGGATATGGGCGGCGACGACTATATCACCAAGCCCTTCAAGCTTGGAGTCCTGGTTTCACGGGTCAATGCCCTGCTTCGCCGTGCAAAGGATTTCAGCGCAACGGACACAGAACTGCAATCGAACGGAATCAAGGTTCTTTTGCTGCAGGGTCAGGCTTTCAAAAATGGGGAGCTGTTGGATTTGACCGCTGCTGAATACAAGCTGCTGTGCCTGTTTATGCGAAACCCCAATACGGTGCTTACCAAGGAGCAGATATTAGATAAACTGTGGGACTGCGACGGAAATTATATCGACAGCAGCACCCTCACCGTGTATATGCGGCGGCTTCGCATGAAGATTGAGGATAACCCCAGTGACCCGCAGATGCTCCTGACCGTCCGTCGCATGGGCTATAAATGGAATGTAGTAGGGTGAGGCAGCCTATGAAAATACTTGCAAATAAGGATATCAGAAATCTGTTTCTTGCGGTATCGGTTATCTGGGCAGCATCCCTCCTGCTGGCACAGGGCTTTTTATGGCTGCGCTATCAAAGGCTTTCTTTGTGCCTGCTGTTTATTTTTTTGTTGGCAGCGGCGGCTATATGGGTGGTTTGCTGCTCCTATTTCAAAAAGCAGAATAAGATCATGGAACAGGCGGTATCCCAGATCAATGTGTATCTTGACGGGGATAGCAACGCACGTATTGAATGCGACAGTGAGGGGGAGCTATATCGGCTGTTCCATTCCGTCAATTCCCTGGCGGCGGTTTTGAACGCCCACGCAGATAACGAGCTTCGGGAAAAGGAATTTTTGAAAAATACGATCTCCGATATTTCCCACCAGCTGAAAACACCGCTGGCGGCACTGAATATTTATAATGGCCTGCTTCATGAGGAAGATATAGAAGCGTCCTCCGTGAAAGAATTTGCTGACCTGTCTGAGCAGGAGCTTGACCGCATGGAAACGCTGGTGCAGAGCCTGCTGAAGATCACAAGGCTGGACGCCGGTTCCGTCACGCTGGAAAAGGGGGCCGAGAATGTGGCGGATATGCTGCGGGATGTTGAGCTGCATTTCGCATACCGGGCCAAACAGGAGCATAAAGAACTTGTCCTGTCCGGCCCGGAGGAGGTCCTTCTTTTCTGCGACCGCGACTGGCTGACCGAGGCCATTGACAACATCGTGAAAAACGCCCTCGACCATACGGAGAGCGGCGACGCGGTTCATATTACATGGAAAGCTCTGCCCAATGCCGTTCAGATCGCCGTAAAGGACAACGGCTGCGGCATCCATCCGGAGGACCTGCACCATATTTTCAAGCGGGTCTACCGCAGCCGCTTTTCCCAGGACAAGCAGGGCATCGGGCTGGGCCTGCCGCTGGCAAAGACCATCGTGGAAGCCCATAGCGGCACGATTGAGGTGGACAGTGAACTTGGAAAAGGCACGACCTTCACCATGAATTTTTTAATTCCTACAAAATTGTAGGCTGAGTGTAGGGTTACAGTAATATTTCGGTGCTATCCTTTCCTCATAGGCAGGAAAAACAAAAGCAGCCCGCCTATTTCGCAAAACATGAAGAAAGAGGTATATGCACGATGAATTTATTAGAGGTCAAAAACATTTGTAAGACCTATGGCAGCGGAGAAACCGCAGTCAAGGCTTTGAAGGATGTCAGTTTTTCCGTTCCCAAGGGGGAATATGTGGCCGTCGTGGGGGAATCCGGTTCCGGCAAAAGTACGCTGCTGAACATGATCGGCGCGCTGGACACGCCCACGACCGGCAAGGTGCTGATCGACGGTAAGGACATTTTTGCCATGGACGAGCGCAAGCTGACGGTATTCCGCCGCAGGAACATTGGCTTTATCTTTCAGGCGTTTAACCTTGTGCCGGAGTTAACGGTGGAGCAGAACATCATCTTCCCGGTGCTGCTGGACTACCAGAAGCCGGATAAGAAATATCTGGAAGAACTTCTTGCGGTACTGAACCTGAAAGAGCGCCGGAACCATCTGCCCAGCCAGCTCTCCGGCGGACAGCAGCAGCGTGTGGCGATTGGCCGTGCGCTCATTACCCGGCCAGCCCTGATCCTGGCTGACGAGCCGACCGGCAATCTGGACACCCAGAACAGCAGCGAGGTCATTGCCCTGCTGAAAGAAGCATCCAAAAAGTATGAGCAGACGATTATTATGATTACCCACAACCGTAGTATCGCGCAAACGGCTGACCGGGTATTGCAGGTATCGGACGGTAACCTCACCGATTTTGGGAGGTGCCGGGAATGAAAAGCTATTTAAGCCTTGTGCCGATCTCTGCAAAGGTGCGGAAACGGCAGAATCGGATGACCATTCTGTGTGTCATTATTTCGATATTTCTGGTGACAGCAATTTTTAGCGTGGCGGATATGATGATTCGAACCCAAAGCGACCGAATGACCGGCAAAAACGGAAGTTGGCACATAGAGTTGGACGGCATTTCTCAAGAAACAGCCCTGAAAATTGCGGAGCGGGATGATGTGGTTTCGATTGGTGCAGTTACGATATTTAACCCGGACGGAGAACTGCCCTACCGCATGGACGGAAAAAGGGTTGTACTTTATGGTATTGATGAATCCTATCTGACAATGAATTCAACTGGTGCCGCCGAAGGACGCTTTCCGCAGGGAATGGGCGAAATCATGCTCAGCAGCAATGCAGCGCGTGTCCTTCAAGTTGCAGTTGGGGACACTGTTACACTACGTACGCCGTCCGGAGACTGGGATTTTACAGTGTCCGGTTTGGGCGGTGTGGAGGAAAGCTACTATTCCGGGCAATATTCTTTGATGGATGCCTACCTGCCGCGCACAGCATTTGCAGCGCTGATGGAGCAGAACAACGTCCATAATCTTCAAACGTCATATTATGTCCAGTTTACCAGCGCGTCTAAGGCAGCTAAAGCAATCCCGGAACTGACGGCACAGCATAACCTGCCGGAAAATGCTGTCTCAGAAAACACCGGTGTGATGGCTATCGCCGGACATAGCGATAGCAGCGCCGCAAAAAATGTTTACAGCCTTGCCGCAGTTCTGTTTGTGCTGGTTCTTCTGGCAGGTGTACTGATGATCTCCGGCAGCATGAACAGCAATCTGGCACAACGAATCCAGTTCTTCGGAATGATGCGCTGTATCGGCATGAGCAAATCTCAAATTATCCGATTTGTCCGTTTAGAAGCGCTTAACTGGTGCAAAACGGCTGTGCCCGTAGGCGTTCTGCTTGGCACACTTGCCAGCTGGAGCATTTGCGCGGCGCTGCATTATGGCATCGGTGGCGAGTTTTCCACAACACCGGTTTTTCAAATCAGTCCTGTAGGTTTAGTCAGTGGCATCGTGGTCGGTATCGTGACCGTCCTGCTGGCGGCAGAGTCACCGGCGCGACGGGCGGCACGGGTCTCACCTGTGGCGGCGGTCTCCGGCACGGGAGAGAATCTTTCCGCTTCGCGTCATGCTTCAAACTATAGCTTTGGAAAAATCGAGTTGTCGTTGGGAGCCCATCACGCCATTGCCGGTAAAAAGAACCTGTTTTTAATGACATCTTCTTTTGCACTCAGTATTGTTTTGGTGCTCTGCTTTTCTGTACTGCTTAAATTTGCCGGCTTGCTTTTGCCCGGTCAAGCTCCGTGGCAGCCGGATATTCTCTTGAACGGGTACGGAAACGAACAGGTATTGTCCCGCAGTATGGCAGAACAGCTGCGTGCGATTCCGGGTGTTGGGTATGTCTGGGGCGCAACCGGTCTTACCAACACTCCTGCCAGCAGTCCGCAGAAAGAGGTAGAGCATGTGGTGCTGGGTTCCTACGATGATTTTATGATGGAAAAAAGCAGGGATCTCGTTGTAGCAGGCAGGATGGCCGATCAGGCAGCCAGCAGCAACGAAGTCATGACGATCTATAATAAAAACAACCCGTTGAAGGTTGGAGATACCGTTTATATAAGCGGAAGAGACCTTACCATTGTGGGGGCTTTTTCGGAGGGAATGTTCCCGGATGATGTTACAGTCATCTGCCCACAGGCGCTATTTGACCGTCTGGTCGGAGCGCAGAACTATAATATGATCGGCGTTTTGCTGAACGATTCAGCAACAGAGCAGACTGTAATGCAAATTGCCCACCTTGCAACAGACGAGATCATTGTATCGGATGTGCGAGAGCGTAATTCGCAGGAAGCTGCTACCTATCTGGCTTCCAGAATTGTCGTATATGGTTTTCTGGCGATTATTGGACTGATTTCTCTTTTTAATATTGTCAACAGCATTTCGATGAGCGTTTCTGCCCGTACAAAGCAGTATGGCGTCATGCGTGCAATTGGAATGGATGGCAGTCAGCTTACTCGGATGGTTGCTGCGGAAGCCTTTACCTATGCTGTTTCCGGGCTGATTGTCGGCTGTATTGCCGGTCTGCTGCTGAGCCGTATGCTGTACGCTCGACTCATTACACGCTATTTTGGCATGACATGGCATCTGCCAGGAATGACGCTCTGCCTTATCATTCTATTCGTATTTGCTGCCGCAGCTCTTGCGGTTCATGCCCCAGCGAAGCGGATTCGAAACATGGCAATTACTGAAACAATCAATGAATTATAATTGCAATCCACTTTGGAAAATTTAATGTAACATCTGCCGGACGACGGCAAAGAAAAAATCCCCATCCCTCATTAATTGAGAGATGGGGATCACTGATTATTCTGTAATCTCCGGGATTTCTCCGACAAAGTTATAAATGATCCTGACTTCCTGCACTTTCTGTCCGTCAATCTTCTTGACTTCACCCACCAGAATCTTGCTGATGAGCCGGTTCAGCACCGCCTCGTCCAGTTCTTCAATGGCGGCGTAGCGCCGGATTTCCCGGATAAAGGTGCGGACTTCGCTTTCCTGTTCGTCAGAGTGTCGCATCATCAACATCAGGTCTTGCAGGCGCTTCTGGTTGGCTTCCTGCTCCTGTTCCAGCGCCGCCGTCAGCTTCATAAAACGCTGCTCGGTCAGTATCCCTTTAGCCTTATCGGTGTAAAGGCTCAGGAACATCCCGTCAATCTCCTGATTTCTGGCTTCCAGCCGCTGGCGTTCTTTCTGCGTCTGGGAAGCGTCTATCAGATACCGGCGCTCCATCCGGCTGCTCAGTCGCTGATAAAATGCGTCGGCATCTTTGAGAGCCTGTGCCGCCAGTTCCTGAATGTCCTTCAGAACAAGGTCATACAAATCCCTTGCCTCGATCTTATGGCTGGTGCAGGCGTTCTTGCCCAGCCGGTTGTAGGTCTGGCAGATATAATACGCCTTGTCAATCGGCTCCCGCATCTCGCCGGTAAAACGGTTTTTTCCGGTTCTGCCCACCTTTTCATACCGCACCTGCATGGACTTTCCGCAGGTAGCACAGTAAATGATACCGTGGAACAGGTTATAGAAGGGACAGGAGTTGCCTTTCATAATGGTAGGTCTGCGGTCAATGATTGACTGCACCTGCTCCCATTCTTCCGGGGAAACGATTGCTTCATGGCAATCCTCAATGATTTCCCAGTCCTCACGGGGGATAATGTCATAGGTGTTGGAACGAATCCCTTTCTGATGTGTCCGGCAGACCAGATGTGCGCCCTTATAGAATGGGTTTCGCAGGATATGACTGATCCTTGCACCGCCCCACGCATAATAGTTGACGTCACATTCCGTATTGCTCTTTACCCTCGTGATAGGAACCTTGTCATCCATGAGCTGCTTTGCGATCCGCATACAGCCCCAGCCGTCCAGCGCCATGTCATAGATTTTTCGGATCACCGGCGCCGTCTCCGGGTCAAGGATCAAATGCCCCCGGTCATCCGGGTCACGCATCAATCCGAGAGGCGGCTGCCCACCACAAAACTTTCCCTGCCGGGAACGGGTCATACGCCCCGCCAGCACCTTTTTGGAAATATCCCGGCTGTACATATCATTCAGGATATTCTTAAAGGGCGTGATGTCCATTTCCTGGCGGGTCAGGCTGTCAACTCCGTCTGTAATGGCGATATATCGTACATTGTGTTTGGGGAAAAAGATTTCGATATAGCTGCCGGCCTCGATATAATTTCTGCCCAGTCTGGACAGGTCTTTTGTGATGACACAGCCAATCTTTCCCGCCTCAATATCAGCAATCATACGCTGAAAGGAAGGACGGTTGAAGTTGCGGCCTGTATAACCGTCATCCACATAATACTCATACTGGAACATCCCGTTTTTTTCGGCAAAGTCCCGGAGCATAAGTTTCTGGTTGCTAATGCTCATGCTCTCATTATCGCTGCCATCGTCCAGAGAGATACGGCAGTAAAGCGCTGTGATTTTTTGATTGACTTGTTTTTTCCTGCTCATAGTGTTCTCCTTCTATGAACAGGGACACGATACCATTATAATACCATGTCCCCGTTCCTGATTCAACCGCTTTACGCCGCTTTTTGTGCCATTTCCCGATGTTCTAACCATTCCTCGAAGTGTTCGCAGGTCTGGCGCTCGATCAGCTGCTCAAAGGCTTCCCGCATGGTTTTGTCCCCGGAAAACTCCCGAACCACCACGAACCGGACTTTTTTATTCTGCTTCTTGTTTTTCTCCATAGGCTACCTCCATAGTGTGACAGTCCAGATAACCGTGTGCCGGCAACGAAGTCCGGCAACCAGCCTATAAAAACCTGTAAATGAATATCTGACTGTCAATCTTTGCTTGATAAGTTTTCTTGTAAAATCTCGTTGCTTTCGTTGCCGGACAGAAAATACTTGTGAAAAATCCTTTATTTATGGGCTTTTTCTATATCAAAACCATAGATTTGCCAGCAACGAACCCGGCAACCAACTGGCAACCATCCCGGCAACAGACCATCATTCTCAGGCAATCCACTCCTTCGGAAGTTCCAGCTGGCGGCATTCTTCCTCGCTCAGTTCCACAAATCCGCCTTCGTTGTCGGACAGTTTGTTGTCGAAATTGTCACATTCCCAACCCTTTTGCCTGCCGTACCCGGCGAACATCCTGGGATTGGAGAAAGGCTTCCAGCCGGTCACGACTGTGTTCATGATCTCGTTGATATTGTGCAGCTGCCACCGCTTCGGCTGGTCAAAGGTATGCCCCAGCGCCTCCTTGAACAGCTGCTTGGAACAGACCATGTTCCCAGTGTAGTGTTCCAGAAAGCCCTGTATCTGCCCGGCCTCCGTATCCTCCGGCATGAAGTCCTTCTGCACCTCCACCAGCTGACGCTGGATGCTCTTGCTGAATTTCATGGAATACTGTCCGCTGCGGTAAATGGTCATGGCTTCTGCCCACACCTGCAAAAGATAGGCTCTGGAAGCATCCTCGTCCTCCAAAATATGAACCTCCGCATTCTCCGAGTAAATCATGATTGGGAGAAAGCGCCGGTTCCCGGCCCGATCCAGCGGCAGGAAGTCCAATGTGTTGGAAGAACCGCCGAACACACACTGCCGCAGCCGGTCTTTGGGCTGGGATTCATAAGGCGTTCGGTAGGTTTCCTTCTGTCGGCTGATAAAGGAGCGAATTTCTTCAATGCTCTTTGCGCTGCTGGTGGCAAGCATTTCCGACATCTCGATGATCCAGTGGCCTTGCAGCTTCTGGAACACCCGGTCATCGTCCAGCTTTTTCAGGTCATCGGAAAACCACTCGTCCCGGATTGCCAGCAGGCGGAAGAAAGTGGACTTCCCGGCACCTTGGCCGCCTACCAGACAGAGCATTTCCTCATATTTGGAACCGGGACGGAATACCCGGCGGATAGCGCCCAGCAGGAAGTGTTTCAGCATTTCTTCCACATAGTCGCTTTCATCAGCGCCAAGAAAGTGGTGCAGGCAGGAACGGATGCGGGGTGTCCCGTCCCAGACAAGGCTGTTCAGCACATCCTGAATCGGGTGATAGCAATTTTCGTTTGCTACAATGGAAAGTGCAGCTGTGATCTTTTTCTCACTGGTCAGCTCGTAGTTCTGCTCAAAATAGAGGAGAAGATATTTCACATCGGTATCTGTTAAGGCGCTGGTGTTCCTGCGCCAGCCCAAATCCCGTACAATGTCCACCCGGTCGGTCAGGAGATTTAACCGGATAGCATCCCGCAGGAGCGGATCACAGCAGAACACGATCCGGCAGTTGTCGATGGTATTGGCGGTTTTTCCCTTATCGGTGACAGAAAGGCTCTCCCGCACATCTTGGGCGCTCTGTTCCGGCGCTATGGCCTCGGCTGCGCTCATCACAGCCTGCCGGGTGGCTGGCGGTAAATTCTGATATTCGCTGCTCAATTTTCTTCACCTCTTTTCCATATTCAGCAACCACGGAAGCACGTTCTTCTATGCTGTCAGACAGGAGAATATCCAGCAGATATTCGATATATGGCTGCCTGTGCAGAGCCTCCACAAACAGGGGATGCCAGTCATCCTCCGGCTGTTTGGGAGCATATTCTTCTTTCCAGCGTTCCAGCAGACGCAGGTAATCGCACAGCACCCGAAAACATTTCTGCTCTGCCTGCCGGTATCGCACTTCCTCGCTGATTTTTCTTTTGATGATTGCCTTTCGTGGCGGACCATGACCTTTGCTGTCAAGACTGACAGAGAAATCCTCTGCCAGCTTCAAGGCAGCTTCCTTACTGCCCAGTCCAAAGAGGCGGGAAGTGAAATCAATCACATCTCCGTCCCCCTGACAGGCAAAGCAATGGAACCGCCTGTCCACCTTCATGCTGGGATGTCTGTCATCGTGAAAAGGACAACAGGCCATCCCGTTCCGTCCTACTGGAATCCCATAAAATTCCGCAGCCTGTCTTGTCGTGACAGACTGCTTTACTGTTTCAAATACATTCGATTTCCCCACCTCCAAACAAAACAAAAGGCACCCGGTTTCCTCAGAAAATCAGATGCCTTACAACTCCATATCCTGTTTTTTTGTCGGGGCGATCCGCCCCTCACGTTCCCATCGCTCCCGGTTCTTCCGGTCAGCGTCCAATTTGCCTTTCGCCAGCTTCTCTTTGATGGATTCTCTGGCTTTTTTCTTAATCTGCTCTTTGCCAGCCTGCTTGACCTCCGGCTTCAGCAGCACAGCCTGCACCTTTTTGAGAATCTTTTCTGCGGACTGCTGTAATTTTTCCCGTGCCCTTCCCAGTAGGGTATTTGCAATCTTCACCACTTCCGGCGAATTTTTTGCATTGGGGGATACCACGCTCTTTCGGTATTTCTCGATCACTTCCAAATCCTCAAGCTGGGTCTGTTCCCGTACCTTGTCTGTCACGACCTCCACTGCCTTGTCATAGGCCACATCGGAAACATCCTCCAACAGCGTCTCCACATCCTCGATTTTGAGCGTCAGTTCTTCCAGCTTTTGCTCCTGCGCCGCCATCTGTTCTTTCTGCTTCATCAGGATATAATCCTGCTTTTCCAGATAGTCACGCCCACCATAGGACGGCTCCTGTTCCAGATGAAGTCCATGCCGTTTGGCAATGTCAAACAGGATTGTCCGGCAGACTGCATCGAAAGTCTGTTTCCGGTTATTGTGCTTTCCTTTGGGCTGCTCCGGTTTTGGGAGAGGGATACCCAGTTCCTCCAGCGCCTTTTCCTGCTGGGGACACAATTCTCCATACCGATTTTCACAGTCGAACACATGGCGCTCGTGAATATGCGGTGTTCCCTCATCCAGATGGAGCGCCCAGTCTAAAATGTGGATATGAGAACCGAAACGGCGCTCAAATTCTTCATAAAATTCACTGACGATGAGCGCCAGCGTTTCCGGTGAGACGGATTCCTCTATCGTGCCGATCTGGTAGATGCTTTCTTCCGGACAGGTCTTGTTATTTTTCAAGAGGTCATCCACAGTACGGTTGCGCTCAATATGCCGGGTTTTCTCATTCCGGGCGTTCTGGGCATTTACATGGTCGGCATAATGCTCGTAGTAATACATCCGCTCAATTTCCTCAAAGCTGAAATCCGGCTGCTCCGGGTTATCCCGAAAGTCGTGGGTGGTAAATCCCCGGTAGCAGTCCCAGTACACATTTTGTCTGGCACGCTCAGCGTCAATGTGTTCGCT
>ULTY01018976.1_pt1 | contig 11227 bp, 10 predicted proteins | sample 1958021 | NCBI WGS metagenome assembly ULTY01 (sample SAMEA4835746, study PRJEB28245) | human gut metagenome | biome: gut microbiome; material: fecal sample | place: Denmark | collected 2008 | reverse complement strand
TCCAACACCTTTGGGAACAACTGCTACTCCAACACCTTTGGAAGATCAAGCACAACACTACAAAGTTATTGCAGGTACAACTGTCTTGAAGATGGGGTACAATATACTTACTTCTATACTACACAGACGACAGCAAGCTCTAACTATTTGCAGAACATAACGATACACCGAGGAGTGAAAGGTACATCAAGTTCAAGCAGAAAGACAATATCTGTAACAGAAGTGAACAAATCCTACAACAGAGAATACGGAAACAATGCTTCTGGTACATTGGTAAACTGGGTTGCTAATCAATAAACATTAACAATATGAAACAGATAGACAATAGAAATTGGCTTGCTGATGAAGGAAAGGTATTCCAGCAGACAAGCACGGGTGAAATATACGGATATGGGATATGTCTTGGTGATGAGGATTCCATAGAAAACTATCAAGAAATTGACAATCCCGACCCGAATAATCCGGAATACAATCCCAACTGCGGAATTGACAACCCCGACAACACGGGGAATTCCCAATCGTAATCCCGTTCATTTTTATGCAACAAATCCCACGCAACCTCAAAATTGCGTGGGATTTTCCGTTAAAGTCATTGGATTTCCCATATAATTTTCTTTGCATATTCCTCCGCAATATTCTCTGCTGTAGCTCCAATCTCCTCTAATTTTGGGAATTTCCTCACAATTGCACCACGAGCCGCACCAGACAAATGTGGCAATGCCAAAATGTTCGGCAGTCCCATTTTCTTGCACATCCTTTCGGCACTTCTGCCAAGACACACGATTACATGAGGTTTGACAATCTCTATCTCTTGTCTCATGATTTCTGCATACTCATCTATATGAGCATCGGAGAACTCATCGGTTGTCTTATGGTCATAGATAAAGAACTTGTTGGCATCGGTCAGATAAATGCCATATCCATTGGCTACCAGTCTCTTTACAAGCAAGTCCATCATTTTGCCACCTCTCGCATTCTGTCTATGCTCCAATGAGTGCAACCCAAATGGACTTGAAATGACCGCATCAAAGCATTCTCCATACCATTTGTTGCTTCTCAATGGATCTTGTGCAACAATCATTATATGCTTGTTGTCTTGAACATTGAACCAAGTGGGCAAGTCCACACCGATAGCCCCCTTATGCAATGCCTTGATGTCAACACCTAATTGGGAGTTGCCAATCGGAATGGTCACGGAGGTGGTGTCATCATATTCACCAAATGGTTTCAAATCCTCTGTAAATACTTCTTGCCATTCAGCACAAGTGCAGTCATAGCACTTGCGCATCTGTTCATAGCGGTTTTCTATTCTATGCAGATATTCCACACCAAGCAGCCTTTCAGCAACAAGATGTGGAATACCATAGGACAGACCGCATTCGTTACAGAATAGGTCTCGCATACGCATTTACTTTATTCTTTCAACAGTGAATTTACCGACGTGGCAGTCTCCCTCTGGTACTTCTACACCAAGTTGGAGTTTAATTGCATTACAAATTTCTTTGGCTGTCGGCACAAAACTTTGTGAAACAACTTGAAGCGTTGCCCCCTTTGGAACTTTACCACCACTAAATGCATACTTTGCAGTAAGCTTGTTCAAAATAGCCATAATACTTATGTTATTAGTTTTGCCTACTCTTTGATAAGGTTTTCGGCTTCCCCTTGTGGCTGATTGGGGAACATAAGAAAGTGCAGAGAGCCATTGCTATTTCTTCAGACAGGCTCTGGTAAAGCCTTTGGACTAAATAAGCAACAGCCTCTGCACCATATAGCATAGTGAGAGGTGGCACTTATTCCCGTCCAAGAAAAATTTACCAGATTCGTCTGAAAGGAATAAGGTTCAAACACTTCCGTGTTCTATCCAAATATTTCGGTACAAATATATACCTTATTTCTCAACTACACAAATATATGCAAGGCTGTTGCAAGAACAAAAGTACAAATTAGAAAGCAAACATCTCTTGATGTATGGTCTCTTTATACCTTAATCGGTTTATTGCTTCTCTTATAAAGAATACAAAACGCTCCCCGTCTCCAAGACTTCGCGTATTAAATCTGTATGCGCATTCGGCACAATACCAGTACAGATGCTTTGCCGATACTTTGTGATATATGCCGAGTATCATTCGTTTTAGATGCGACCAGAAGTTTTCAATACCATTTGTTGAGTATCCGTCTTTGTTCACATACTGGCCGTGAGAGTGATTGACTCTTTCATGTGTATATCCATGCTTGTTCAATCCATTGTATGCACCCCATTCATCAGTAACAACAGTTGAGCCTTTCTCCACAATCTCCTTTATTAGAGGAAGCAAAGTTTTCTTTGTCGTGTCGGTGGTTATGAAGGCATTTACCATTGAGCCGGAACGGAATCCGACTACCGGTACTTTGGTTTTAAGGCTTCGGCCTTGTGAGTGCTGGCCTTTCTTTGGCTTGACACCGATATAAGTCTCATCAATCTGTACGACAGCATCTTTGAACTTTATTATCTTGTTCATATTCTGCCGGATTCTGTTAAGCATAAACCATGCTGTTTTCTGTGTGACTCCTATATCCTTGTGTAATTGCATACTGCTTACACCCTTCTTATGAGAAAGGAAAATATAGATTGCATAGAACCATTTTGACAACGGTATATGGGTCTTGTCAAACATTGTCTTGGTTGTAACCGTGAACCGTTCTCTGCAATACTTGCATTTGTACAGGCCTTTGAACTTTCCTCTTGTGGTCAATCGGTAATGCTCCGATGACTGGCATCCACAATGTGGACAGACTGGCTTACCGCACCACCTCGCTTCCTCAAGATATTCTCTGCATTGTGTATCATCATGCAGGGAGTGAGCCATTTCGTGGAACGATTTGTAAATTTTCATTTCGTATTCTTTGCCGTTAAAATCACAAATTGATAACATTATTTTGTTATATAAATATAATACTTTTATTTAACATATTAACTATCAATGAGTTATAATTTGATAACATTTTCAAATTATTTTCATTGGGTCTAAACTAAAAATGGCTGCCTTGTTCGGGCAGCCATTGGCGTATTTGTTATGACATTGCTAATTATACAAGAAAACAGCGAAATGTTATCAATTTCAAGAAAAATTTTTCAGAAATTTTCGGTTTTCGGGATTTAATCCTCGTAACGGGAGGGTATTGGGATAATAAATACCATTATTTGGTACCCACTCCGCCACGAGGGGAAACAAGAAGTATCAAGGATTTAATTCTTGGACTTGGGTTTATATTAAGGGTGTAAACAGAAACAAAAATGGCCACCTGCGGAACAGATGGCCATTACAGAATTCACCTTTGGGAATTACGAATAATTTTGTACTTTTGCATATGCGATGAATGAACTTGCAAAACCCAATTCATTGCAATTTTATGAACAGAATACAAAACAATTATCGTCCTTTAGACAAATTCTGTTTAACGAGCTGGGTAAAACACCTACCGCAACAGAATAGCTACGAGGTAAGAGTTTCTGACCTTGTTTCATATTTTAGAGGAAAACATTATTCCAATTGTACAAAGTATTCCATTACTGAACTATTTAAGTAACTCATCTTTGACGGTTCAATAAACGGAGACATTGATTTTGACAAAATATGTATCTATACTTGATTGGAATAACAACCAAAAGAGGATTCCATTTAGGAGTCCTCTTTTAGTATTCAGTAATCAGAATCCATTTGCTTTCATCCACTCGGTAAATGACGCCTTTGTCTTTCCCAAAGCATTGTAAAGTTTCCGCAAATCCGATTTGCTCATCTTTGACCAATTCACATTGGAATCATTCCATAGGGCTGCGAGCGTTGAACTGTCAAGTTTAGACAAATCAAGTTGAACTATCAGTCTTTTTGAAGATTGGGAATTCTGTGGATTTATCTGTGCTATTGATTCCACCAATGGAAGTGGTGTTTTACCAAGACTTTCGCTTAATGTTTCCATTGTGTACCTAAATTACATATCTTTGTATATGTATTAAACCGGAATTTTAAGGTTGGTACATTAAAGTATATAAGTGTGAAATAAATATATATGATTAATAAAAGAGGATACTCCTTATAAACGGGAATATCCTCATAATAGTATTAGATCGATAATCTTTTATCAATAGACCGTATTCTGCGGATCCATATTTGTCCAACCGGTCGTCCAATTATTAGCAGCGGTCTCTGTGGGTCCGAACGCACCTATATAGGCCACTTGTTCAAAACCGGAAGAAACCAGAGAATGGCTCCAATCGGCGGACAGACTTATTAACGGACTGTCCTGAGAAGGAACCATGCAGAACGATGTCAAATTCTGAGGGTCTCCTTGCAGTTTCAAATCGTCAATAGCCGTATAAGCGATATTCTTGCCTCCTTCTCTATTGAAATAGCTATCTGCAAAAGCTCCGTTATCCGAAGGATCGAACTGTGTACCATTCGCCCAATATTGTGCATCTTGATAATTCTTAACCATACCGGCGAACACACAATTCGAAACGACCAATTTCCCCTTGGTGGCATGAGTCTGAGTCTTTGAGTTTTTATCATTCTCGATGATTAATCCAATGGGGAATCCGGCAAATACAGAATTAAACACTCTCAACTGTGTATTGCGGCGCAAATGCATAGCAGCCTGAAAACGAGCATCAGTAAGACTTCCATTTACGCCAGCCTCATTAGTATAATTCGTCGGATCGAGTACCGGACCGAACATCGATACGTTTGCAAACACGCAGGAAGTATAAGGTTCAACGGTCGCAGCGTCGGCACAATTATCGGATTCGAAGCCGTTGGATGCCGATTTATCCCCGATCTTCGGATTCCGCAAAGCAGCCAAAAACTGCAATTTACCAGAAAATCCGTTATCCGTATCGAAGTCGTCGTCCCAAGTTCCCAACGCTACCAAGTGTTTACAATTTACCGAACCGCCGAACCATTCGTAAGAATCGTCTCCCGAGTAAGAAACTTGTACATAATCGACTGTCGTTCCGCTACCCACCGAACCAAACGTAATGGCATTGATTTCATTATCAGTCGAATATTCGATACCGGCAAATTCGCAACGCACATATTTCAATACACCAGAGTTATCGGTATCGTCGTTACCTCCATGTTTACTTCTGACACCGCCTTCGATAGTCTGCTCTCCCATGTTGTTTTTGGCTTTACCCAAAAGAATAATACCGCCCCAGTCACCGGGTTTACGTTTGCCCGGAACCTGTGCCGATGTAAATACAATGGGGCGTTCGCTCGTACCCTCGGCAATGAGTTTGCCTCCGCGCTCCACAATCAACGTAGCCTTAGACTCTTTCTCTCCTTTAATAACTACACCCGGCTCGATAGTGAGTGTAGCCCCTTCGGTAACATAAACGAACCCTCTCAAATTATAGGTGTTCGGATAGGTCAAAGTCATATTGGACGAAATCTCGTAAGCATTCGAACCGTCTCCCAAATCGAAAGTCTCTCCACTCGGAATGGGATTATCATTGTTCTCGTCACAACTTACTACCGCCATTGTCGCCAAGCATACAAAAGCAATTGTTTTGAATAGTTTTTTCATTTGATTTTTCTGTTTGATTAGTATTATAGAAAAGGATTAAAAACTGAATGTGATACCTACGCTCACCGAACGTCCCGGTTTATACGACTTCGTAGTCTGTTCGCGTTTCTGTAACTTTCCTTCGGCATCATAAAATTGCGGATACTGCTTATATACTACTTTTTCACCGATGATATCTTTCACTCCGGCTTTCAACTCGACGAGCTTACCGAACTTCTTAGACACCGTGAAATCGAGACTATTACGCGGCAGCTCATAGGTATCGGGGATATTCACGCTCACATCGTTCGTAGTACTGTTGGACTTTCCGATGCCGATGATGCGCTTTCCCAAACGATTGTAAAGCAACGACGACATCAATCCCCACCTTTCATTCTGATAATAAAGTGCGGCATTGACGATATAAGGCGACTGCCCTTGCATTTCCCTATCTTCGGTTCTAACAATACCCGATTCGTCGAAACGTACTCTACTCTTTATCAAAGTAGCATTGAGTAAAAGACTTAATCCTCTCATTCCTAAGAAGTCGAGAGACTTGCGAATTTCAATCTCCGCACCGAAACTCTGTGCCGAAAGTGCGTTCTCATAATTATATCGCAGCGATCCTCCCATATCTATAAAGGTCCATTCTATGGGGTTCTTGAAATATTTGTAGAAAATACCTAAGCTGATGACTTCTCCCCGTTGCGGGTAAAACTCGTACCGGAAATCGAGGTTGTCTATCTTACACGTCTTCAAATTCTCGTTCCCGCCTATTTCATTAAAAAGGTCGAAATCGTAATATACAGCCGGCGAAACCTCTCGAAACTCTGCCCGATTCAAAGAACGTCCATAAGCCAGACGAAGCAAATTGCGCTCATCAAAATTGTACGTAGCATTGACCGAAGGCAATAAATCGAGATCGGTATAATTGCGGCTCGTCATCAACACTTGCGATGCCGACTGAGATTTATCCCATTTCATTCTCAACCGATTGTATTCAAGCCGCAAACCGGCATAGACATTGAATTTACCCATCGGTAACTCTATCGCACCATATCCCGCTCCATATATGTTGTATGCCTCATAAGCATTTTTCTTATCGGTAATCTCGTCTATAAAGACTTTATCGGCACTCAACCAATCCTCGCTCATCATTTCTTCATAAGGCAGATACAGGTAATATGCACGTTCTTCAAGAGAGAGATTCTCGTACCGATAGATAAATTCGCGAGGCGTATAATTACGGGTACGATACTCGGATATCAATCCGCCTTTCACCGTAGAGAGTATCTCGCCCATAGGAACTGTTCCCTTGTAGTCCACACTACCCGAAAACACATGGTCGGACAAAGATTGGAAATAACGTTTGATGCTCTCATTGCCTACTTTTAACTGCGACACATCTACTCCATCGCTCATTCCAGCCTGATTAACGACTATCCGACGGTCGGGCTCGGTTCTATAAGCATAACTATATCCCATGTTCCACGCCAGAGAATGGAGCTTCTTCTCATCTAAAAAATGATTACCGGTCAGCTGTCCCAAATAGCTCAGACGCGATTGGTACAACATCTCCGTCTCTTCCCGATAGGTCAAACCGCTCACATTTCTTTCTCCCGAGCGTTCGGTCAATCGGTTTTTACCTAACATATTAAACAGGTTTCGGAATTCCAATTTATTTTTTCCGTCAAATACAAATGCCCAATTGTGCATTGCACCCAATCGCACATCGTTGGAATACTGGTTATCGACATAATCATTGAGATACACCGGTTTATCGGCATCCGAAGAATAAATACCGAAACGGGCATTCGTGATATCCTGTATCGTTTTATAAGTATTACTATAATTGATATAGGTAGTCATACCTATATCTGTCCCGCCCTCGGTTTCGAACCGCCGATTAATCGTCAGAGATAAACGTTGGTCGGGAATCGGATAATAACTTTTCACTCGCCAATCATTATTAAACGAGCGTGTAAGCCGCGTAACTTCCGTCGGATTGCTGCCGGTAACGTCCATGTGCGAAGGCATGCCATTCGGCAAAGGTCTCTTGTTCAAATCGAACCCCAACCAATCGGTAGTACTGCCGGGATTCAGACGCGTTTTTACAAATTGAGTATTGGTATTGAATCCTGTCGTATAACCAATCTGAATGGAGTTACGCAAAGGTAAACTCTTGGTAGAGATATGAATAAATCCACCGGCAAAATCGGCCGGAATTTCGGGAGCCGGAGACTTATAAATAATCATATTCTCGATTTGAGAGCTGGGCAACATATCGAATGAGAAAGCTCGGCTATCAGATTCTAAGCTCGGAGAGCTGTTCCCATTGATCCACACATTATTATATCGTTGCGACAATCCACGTACCACAACAAACCGATCGTCTATTACCGATATACCCGGTACTCGTTTCACCACTTCCGATGCATCTCGATCGAGTGTTTTGGCAATCTGTTGCGAAGATATACCACTCGCTACCTGTACTTGCGCTTTCATTCCTTCTAACAAAGACATCTCCGTATCGTTCCTGCGATAGGTAGAAACCACGACTTCATTCAAGGCGACCCCGTCTTCCTCCATCTCAATTTCAAGACCCGCGATAGACTCTCCCTGCTTCACGTTCACCGGAACCCGAACCGTCTTATAGGATAAATATCGGCAAACAATCGTCTGCTTTCCTATGGGAATATTTTTCAAACTAAACTTTCCGTCCAAATCGGTAGCTGTCGCTACCGAACTATTCTCTATTTGTACGGTGGCCCCTATAATCGCCTCTCCACTTTTCTTATCTCTGACTTCTCCGGTAATCAAACTTCCTGCCGAAGCTGTTATCCCCAATGCATGAATCGAAAAAACAAAACCTAAAACAACCGCCAGTAATCCGCTTTTATACATATATTTTTACCTTTTTCTTTCCGCTGCAAAAGTAAAAGCAAAAGACTACGAAAACATGACAGCAATATGAATCGATATATAACATGTATTACATTATCGTATACCGAATTTTGCAAATATATTTCAGCACGATATGCAATATTGTATCTCAACCCAATAGACCCACAGAGAAAAAACTATCTATCGTTCGACCTACATGTAGCGCTTTCTACGGAGCTCGCATAAAAATTCAGCTTATTTAACAACTTCTACATGACTGATTTCCTGCAATGGTTACATTTATGTAAGTTACTAATATCGATGTTTCTTCTTGCAAATTGTTTCGCAAAAATCCATCTTTGTATTGAAAAACAAAAGTTATTAACGATAATCGAAGTAAACTTAAAACGAAAAAACGATGGACAAAATCACAAAAATCAATTCAGGAGAAAAGTTTACCCACACATCTGTCGGAAAACTCGCCGAGTTCAATGGTAAACAATTCCTCAAAGACACTGTCGGTACAACTGGTTGCGAAATTTCATTCGGGACAATAGAGCCCGGCCAAGCCGCACCTTTCTTTCACAGCCATAAACAAAACGAAGAAATTTATATTATTCTCAGTGGCTCCGGCGACTTTCAAGTAAACGATACGGCTTTCCCCATTGCCGAAGGATCGATCGTCCGTGTAGCCACAGCCAGCAATCGTTCCATACGATGCACATCAACCGAAAAAATGCTCTACATCTGCATTCAGGCAAAAGAAGGTAGTCTCGAACAATGTACTATGGAGGACGGTGAAATCACCCAACAAGAAACAAAATGGTAGTAAAACAAGGAGGCTGTTCTTGAATAACATAGAACAGCCTCCTCTCACATCATAGTTAAAGTTATTTATTCCGCTTCAATTCCAACACCACTGCACCGCCAGCAGTAAAAAATACCAAATTCCCATTTTCGAGTATGCCATAAGTCCTCACATTATTCAAAGCTGAAAGTATGTTTTTCTCTGTCTCCATATCGGGACACATCATACGAGTTGCAGCCACACTGTGAAAGGAGATAGAATTTCCTACGGTTTCATCACTCCGTAATTCCCCTGTTATACGATTACAACCCGAGTTTCCACTTATTCGACCGGCAGCAATATCGAACTTGACACCCGGTCGCACTTCCAAATCGGTAGATAAAGTATCTCCATACACTTTAACAATATTCCATTCTCCTTCCAATTCGGATAAAGGAACTACCGAAAACCTCTTACTCAATAACATGACAGGCTCTTTATCCGAAGCATACAGGGCAATTTTATTTTTACCCGCACGTTTAACGTTCTTTACCGTAGACAACACTTCGATAAGTTTCCCTTCCAATTCCATATCGGGACAAGCCATAAGAGTGGATGCCATATAACCCAATTCTATTTTATTGTCTCTGGAAAGATCCAGACTCCCCGTTATACGATTACAACCGCTATATCCATATACTCTCCCTTTCTTCGTATCGAATCCGATAAAGGGGTTCGATTGAGCCCGAACCGGTTCACCCTGAATTTCTACCACATTCCATTCACCACAAATATCATTTTCCGATACCATATCTCTCGCCGTTTTACAAGAAGGCAATAATAAAACTCCCAAGAATACCGACAAGTACATCTTTTTTGCTTTCATATCTCTATTTTTTTAAATCTATTATATATACGACTCCAATAAAGAATTGGAGAAAAGAATATAATACTGCGTCTTTATATATTAAAATTTTTTAAATACGCTATTTTCCCTCAAAAGTCTTCCTTTCCTCGATAGTATTTACAATATCCATCATACATTTTTGCTACCTTTACTAAATATTCATTTAAACTACGGATTTATCATGAAAAAGAAAAATTTTATTCCTTTCATTGCAATCGCTGTTTTATGCTCAGCCTGTCACGACAAAACTACTTTAACCGGAGATTGGATTGAACCAGTACCGGGTACTACAAATACGATACAAGGATTCAGTCTGAAAGAAAACGGAGAAGCAACGTCCATCAATATGGCCACCCTTCAATATAAATCTTGGGCGCAAGAGAACAACCGGCTCATTCTATCGGGAGAAAGCATTGGCAATCACCAAACAATCCCATTCTCTGATACTTTAAAAATTTGCAAACTATCGGAAGACAGTCTGATTTTGAAAAAAGGTGATTTGGTTAAAACATATACACGTCCCAAAAGTATCATTCCAGCGACTCCGATACAACCAGCTATATCTACTACGTTTACAGTAAAAGGGAAATTAGTCATCGGACATGAAGTACGCTCTTTTATAGCAGAAGGCGACACCACCTCATATTGGATCATCGACGATTCGGGAACACTGAAAGAAGAATATGAAAAAACTATCGGCAACAACCCCAAGCCATATACTCCGGTATATGCCGAACTAAAAGTCATCGATACCGGGAAATCGAACGAAGGATTTGCCGCCGAATATGCCGGGGTCTATCATGTAAAAGAAGTGTTGAATATATCCCCAATTAAAACAGAATAGGCGTGTAGCCATATCATGAATATAGCCTACATAGGTGCGAGGATAAAGATTCCGTAAAAAATTCGTGGGGATAGACTTGTATTTTAATAATAAATCCCTTGCCGGCAACCACGTTACAAACTCCTCAGCAAATGATAAAAAAGCAGCCGAATAGATTTTTGGAGATATTCAACCCCTCCGTCACTACGTGCCACCTTCTCTATATGGCTAACGCAACACCCCGTAATACTACGGGACACGGCAAGGGAGAAGAACAAACATGATATAT
>ULTY01079811.1_pt1 | contig 11323 bp, 8 predicted proteins | sample 1958021 | NCBI WGS metagenome assembly ULTY01 (sample SAMEA4835746, study PRJEB28245) | human gut metagenome | biome: gut microbiome; material: fecal sample | place: Denmark | collected 2008 | reverse complement strand
GATTCGTTGCCTCCTCGACTCTGCCGAGTTGCTAGTCCTTCCCGCGACCGGGCGGACAGTGGATTTTCACCACACAATCACACGTGCGCTGCCGGGCGCACTTAAATAAAAAAGCAGCGTGATATTGCTCACGCTGCTTTAGATTGAGATGGGCGTTTGGAAGGCTTCCCGGACTAGAGACCGGTTAACCGAGATTCCGGGAAGCAAGGCGCTTTGGACGCCGGATTATTGCGGTCACGATGGACTGCAGCAGGCCGCTCACGCTTCAAAAGCGCCCTTCACGATCACTTTGCCGTCCTGCATCATGCGGCGCCCCTTCATAAAGACGTCGGCAAGCTCAAGCTCATCACCGAAGATCAGCAGATCGGCGTCTTTGCCTGGCTGTACGCGGCCCTTGGCAGTCAATCCCAGTGCATCGGCAATGGTTGCCGTCATCGGACGGAGCGCTTTGTCAAGACCAATCTTTTCGGCGGTAGAGCGCACCGCTTCCAAGTCGCAGTCAATGGAGCCAACGCCAAAGCCCACCATCTCGCCGGCTTCGTTGAAGCGCGGCATCGAACCCTGACCGTCCGAAGAAAACGTGATGCGGTCGAGCGGAACATCCTTTTCGAGCGCCGCGATAAGCGCGTCCGCAGCGGATCCCATCCAGCAGCCGCCGCCCGTGGTGATATCGATAAAGCCGCCCATTTTGGCAAAGCGGCAGGCTCGTTCAAATACTTGAGGATGACGGGCAACATGCGTCGGACGCATATGCTTGGCCGGGATGCCCTTCGGAATCGCAGCTTCAAGCGGGTCAAAAATCGCATCCCCCCAATCACCGCAATGCACATGCAGAAAGCCAGTTTTGCCGGTAAGCATGCCGGCGACGCGGATTTCTGAAAGGAGCCGCAGGACTTCCTGATCGGTCGGGAAAGACGAGCGATGGTCGCCCATAGCAATCTTGACACCCAAGCATTCGGGAATGGCAAAGAGATCTCCCTTCACCGATCCGGTGATGGTCGCCGGCGGATAAGCGTAGTTGCTCGTCCACATCCAGCCCGAAGCACCTTCAACGGTAAGTCCGCGCACCTTGGCGAGCAAATTTTCAATTGAGCGCGACATGCTGTCGGTGCCTGACACGCCCATGAAACTCGTCACACCGCCTTTGACCAAGGAGGAGAAATTGAGCTCTGGGCAGCGGCTTGCCCAACCGCCCTCGCCGCCGCCGCCGGGGACGTGAATGTGCTGGTCGATCAGGCCCGGCGTCACGCGCCGGCCCGCTGCATCAACCGTTTCCATCCCGGGGATATTCACATTTTCAAGATGCGGTTCCACGGCGATGATCTTGCCGCCGGCGATAAGAATATCACGCATGCCGACATGTTCAGGAGCATAGAGATCCGCATTGCGGATGAGCACGGCTTGGGTCATTGGTGAAGTGCCTCTTGTCAAATAAAGTGAAAGCGGGGAATGAAGAAGCGGCAGGCATCCTTCTTGATCGATGAGGACGTACTGCCGCACACGCTTTCTGCGGGGAAACTGATATTTTAGGCCTTGCCGGCGTCAGCCGGCATCCTGCATTCTTTCTATATACGTTGTTTTCGCCCGGCCGCCGCTTAGGCCTTGGGATTCTCCGGCGCTGTGCGGCCATGCAGCCCGTAGGTATTGGCTGAACGCTCGGAAAAGAGCAGATAAAGCGTCACCAGAATCGTAAAGAATGAAATGCCATAAAAACCAGAAGACATGTTGTATGGAACACCGAGGATGACGGCATTCAGGCCGTCAGAAGCTGGTCCCGCGATCCAGACGCAGACGAGCGCCGTAAAGAGCGTCAATCGGCGGCGTCCGAAAGCCAAAAGGAAAAGCGCCAGCAGAATGGCGAGCGCATTGACCGTCGCCGGAATCAAACTTTTCAAAACGGGACCGACAAAATCAATGGAAACGGCAAGCACATTGGCAGCTTCCCCCGCCTGACGCCCGAGCTCAAAGAGCGACAGTGCCGCCTTAACGGAAAGGATAAGCAGCACAACGCAAAGCAGTCCGCCCAGTCCTGCAGGCCGTCCGGCAGGACGACGAGCCGGCGGCACAACGCGGCCGATCACCCAAAAGAAAAGCGCCAGCAAAATGGGAATCAGCACCATCAGGCCCATACCCATGGAGGAAAGTTGGACGTTGAAAAATTCTGTCATATCAAACGGGGAAAAAAAGCAGAAAACATAAAAACGGTCTGATCAGCGAAGCGATTCGCTCGCGTCACTGTTTCGTCGGCCGGGCAGTGCCGTTGCATGTCCGGGACAGTCCGGCTCGGGCTGCTGGAGTTCAGCAAGGATTCCGCAAGTGCGTGCATCACAGTGTTTACCCTGACAGTGCGCCTCCAGATCGAGCAGATGACGGCGCAGTTCCCGCAAGTCCTTCAAGCGTCTGTCGACGGCTTCCATGTGCTGATGAATAAGCTTATGGGCGAGTTCTGCACCCTCTCGGCTGCCTTCATCAAGCGCTCCAAGAAGCTCTCGAATTTCAGACAGTCCGATATCGAGATTACGGCAGTGCCTGATGAAATCGAGCCGATTCACATGAATCTGACCGTACTGACGATAGTTATTGGACTCACGGCGCGGTTCAGGCAAAAGCCCCTGCTTTTCGTAGTAGCGGATCGTTTCCGGGGTATTCCCCGTTAACTCTGCAAGTTCTCGGATGCGCATAAGGACTCCGTGAAAGTAATTGTGCAAGCGACAGTGCGCTCGCCGGCCTTGGCCTGCAAACTACTTTAAAAGAAGCGCTGCGCCACGGTCGAAAACTGCCTTCAAAAAAGTGCTTGACATTGTAACGACTTCAAGGTGTGAAATGCTCATCAAACGGAAAACACAGTCGTCCGATACGGATGACTCATCAATTGTCAGAACTATGAAAACGCTTACCCTGCATTTCCCCGACATGTGCTGCCCGGTCGAATTCGGTCCGGTGGAGCACGCCCTCGCAGCGCTCTCAAGCGACATTCGTGCCGTGCCGGATTATTCCGTGCGCCGCGTGAAGATCAATGTCCCAGACCGCTCTCCTCTTGAAAAAAACGCCATCCTTGCCGCAGTAAGCAAGACCGGCCAGTCTTTTGACGTCGCAGCCTCGAGCGGCTGGAGTGACGATCCTAGCTTTGACCGCGTACGCATTACGGTGCCGGAAATGGATTGCCCCGTCGAAGCCGGTGAAATCGAGCGCGAACTCAAAAAAGCAGGGATCACCGACTATCAGATCGATATCATGAACCGCCGCATTCTGACGAGCCCTGCCGCTGCATCAGGCGTCATGGCTGCTGTCCGCTCGGCCGGCTATGAAGGTTCCATCGATGCTACGGATACGGCAGCCGACAATCGCGTCCGCATTGCAGTCCCGGAAATGGACTGCCCCGTTGAAGCCGGTGAAATCGAACGCGAACTAAAAAAAGCCGGCATTGCCGATTACGAAATCGACATCATGAATCGCCGCATTCTGACGAGCGGCGATGCCGTCCACGGCGTGATGGCTGCTGTGAAGGCGGCGGGATACGAGGGCACTCTGGAAGCCGAAGCTTCCGCGAGCACAGCCAAAGGGCAGACGCTCCTTTCGGTTCCGGAAATGGACTGCCCGGTTGAGGCGGGCGAAATCGAACGCGAATTCAATGCCGCCGGCATCAAGGGCTATGAAATCAACGTCATGAACCGCACCATTGCGGTGCCAGCGGCCGCTGCGGCTGCCGCACAGGCTGCGATCAGTGCTGCCGGTTATGAATCGACCATCATGAAGGCGCGTGAACAGGAAACTGTCTTTGAAGACCGTACCCCCTGGAAGCGCTATATCCTCGCCTTGATTATTGCGCTCGGCTGCGAATTCTTTGAGGTGGCTGCCGACAACGGCTACATCACGCTTGACGAATTCCTCGTTAAAGGCATCACCCTTGCGCTTGCCGTCCTGGCCATTTTCATGGTGGGACTCACAACCTTCAAAAAGGGCATCCAGAGTGTCATGAAGGGCACGCTCAACATGAACACCCTGATGGCCGTAGCCGTTACGGGCGGTGTCCTTATTGGTGCCTGGCCGGAAGCAGCCATGGTGCTCGTTCTTTTTGAAATCAGCGAAGCCATTGAACAGCTTTCCATGACCAGAGCTCGCCGTTCGATTCGCGACCTGATGAGTGTTGCGCCTGAAAAGGCGCTCGTCGCACAGGGCAGCGGCAAGTATGTTGAGATGAAAGTCGAGTCCGTCGGCCCTGGTGCGCAGGTGCGCATTGCGCCGGGCGACCGCGTTCCGCTTGACGGCAAGATTGTCGAAGGCACTACAACGCTCGACCAGTCCATGGTGACGGGCGAATCCATGCCGGCAGAAAAAGGACCGGGGGCAACGGTGTGGGCCGGGACGGTGAATCTGACGTCGACGATTGAAGTCACGGTGCCGGCTGCCGCTTCCCAGTCACTGACGGCCCGCATCATTGAAGCCGTTGAAAATGCTCAGTCCTCCAAGTCGCCCGTACAGCGCTTTGTCGACAAGTTTGCCGCGGTCTATACGCCGATTGTGTTCGTGGTGGCTTTGTGCGTTGCGATCGTGCCGCCGCTCTTCCTCGGCGACTGGCTCGGCTGGCTCTACAAAGCACTTTGCCTGCTCGTTATTGCCTGCCCGTGCGCACTCGTCATTTCCACGCCGGTCACCATCGTATCGGCGCTCGCTACTGCGACGCGCTGCGGCCTGCTGATTAAAGGCGGGCTCTTCCTTGAGGAAGCGCGCAAATTAACCAATATCGGTTTGGATAAGACCGGCACGCTCACGAAGGGTGAGCCTGAAGTCGCCGGCATCACGCTTTTGGGCGGCGCCGACCGCAAACAGGTTCTTTCACTCGCCGCCAGCCTCGGCGCCATGAATAAGCACCCGCTTTCGGCTGCCATTGTCCGTGAAGCCAAGAAGGAACACGCTGAGATTCAGCCGGTGGCTGATTTCACGGCACTCCCGGGCGAAGGCGTCACCGGCCGCATCGGAACGGGACGTGCATCACTCCTTAACCTCGCGGCGCTTGACAAGCGGGGGCTCTCTTCGGATGAGGTCGCCGACGCCTTCAATAGAGCCAGCGAAAACGGCATGTCGAGCGTAGCGCTCGCGGATACCTTCGGCGTACTGGCAGTCTTTGTCATGGCTGACGAAATCAAGGCTGATACGCGAAGCGGTCTTGCCCAGCTCAAAGCCGAAGGCATTACGCCCTGGCTGCTCACGGGCGACAATGAACGCGCCGCACATGCGCTCGCCGGCAAGCTCGGACTTGAGAACGTGAATGCTGACCTGCTTCCTGAAGCCAAACTTGCACGCATTCGTGAGCTTCAGGGACAAGGTCTTACGGCGATGGTCGGCGACGGCATCAACGACGCTCCGGCGCTCGCACAAGCCGACATCGGCATTGCCATGGGCGTTCGCGGGACCGACAGCGCGATTGAAGCTGCTGATATTGCCGTGATGGACGACCGCATTTCGTCGGTGGCAACGCTCGTTCGTCTCTCGCGTATGACCCACAGCGTGCTCGTGCAGAACATTGCTTTCGCGCTCGGCATCAAGATCATCTTCACGATCCTCGCCATCAGCGGATTCGCGACGATGTGGATGGCTGTCTTTGCCGATACGGGCACTTGCCTCATCGTGGTTGCCAACGGTATGCGTCTGATGCGTGTGAAGCCCAAACTCGACCGCATGGCGGCGGAAGTGGATCGTGCCGCAGGCACTGCGCCGCAGACGCACGTTCAGACGGCTGCTGCCTGACACACTAAAAAATCTGTTTTTCCCCTTTATTTAACTCAGAGGCAGACTGGACGGCAGCAGCGTCCAGCCTGCCTTTTGCATTGCATTCGCGAATATCCGAACGATAAGAGCGGATCCGCTATCATCATCGGTAGGAACGCTGCCGCGGGCTCGCTCATCCGTCGGGCCAAAGACAAAGGAAGGAGTTCATTGCATGCCGTCAGACCCGCTCAACCTTGAACCTAAAAACGGCGACTTTGTGGACTACATCGAATCGCTGCAGGCCAGCTCGCAGAAAAATCTTGACGGCATCACGCCGCCCATGACGGCCGATCACCACATCGGTCTGCCGCCAAACGCTGCCGGACGAGCCGATGACGGCATCAGTCTCAAAGATCTGATCGCGGCCTTCCGCCGAAAAACCGGCATGCCCAAGGCTTCGCCGCAGGATTCGAGCCGAGAAGCCGCCTTGGCGCGGATGGAGTCGTCGGCCAACCCCAATGCTCCTGAACCCGTCATTGCAAAACCCAAAAAACTCGACCCAGCTGCCAAATTCGCCGTATCCATCTGCTGGATGCTCGGATTTATGGGGACAGCTATCGGTGTCAATGAAGATCAGCCTGCCGTACTGATGTTTGCGGCCTTTGTATTCTTTGTCGGCGTCATCCTAGCCGTCAAATTCAATTCGACAGCGCAGAACGGCGGACAAAGCGCCTTCGGGAAGCGTCGCATCAATCGAGCAGGACGCAAATAACCGCAGGGGCGGCGTACAGCATTTTGCCTACCTATCCTCCGATCAAAACAAAAAAAGGCGCTTTTAGAGGCGCCTTTTCTTTGGATTACCCCGCACCAAATATGGACAGAACCGCACGCTGGGGGTAATTTTTTACTCATGCTGAATAGAGGCGCAGTGCGAATGAACGCCGCTCGACGGGGGCACCCAAAAATAGGAAGAGCGTCGCAAGGTCAAACTGCCGAAACGACCGGCTAGGCATGGACGGTCAGTTGGTCATCGCCGAAAGACGACGATGACTCCCGAACGCTGCATTGTCAGACGTTCGGAGGCGCTATCGGCGGCGAAGCTTCTTCATGAACGGCTTCCGTCTCCGCGCGCCCGATCTTTCACGGACGCCGCGCAGAGTACGGCGTTTATCAAAGAGCGGCGCCGCAACAAACGGATTACAGATCTGAAGGCTGCTCCCGCACGATTGCGGCGCAGCCTTTTTCAGTTTCGACCCTCCCCAACAATCCGTCACTACAAAAAAATCATGGCAGCTTCCTCAACACCCTCCGCCGCTTCCGGCGGCTCGACCGAAACCATCGGTCTGCGCCGCGAGGTTGGTCTTTTCGGCGGCATTTCCGTCCTTGCCGGCATCATGATCGGCTCAGGCATCTTTTATATCGGCGGCATCGTCCTCGAACGCTCGGGCGGCAATCTCGGTCTGGCGCTTCTCGTATGGGCCGTCGGCGGCTTGATTACCCTCCTTTCGGGCATCTGCTTTGCGGAGCTCGGCGCCATGATGCCCAAGGCAGGCGGCTACTACGTGTACCTGCGCGAAGCCTACGGCGAACGTGTGGCCTTCATGTGCGGCATCACGAACTTCTTCCTGTCGTCAGCGGGTTCCATCTCCGCACTGGCTCTCGCCTTTGCTGCCGCCATCTCAAGCATGGTGCCCATGGGAGAGCTCGCGCAAAAAGCCATCGCTCTCGGCTCCATTCTGCTCCTCACGCTCATCAACATCCGCGGCATTCGTCAGGGTTCGATGGTGCAGAACATCTTCATGGTGCTTAAGCTCCTCCCGATCGCCCTCATCATCATCTGCGGTCTGGCCATGGGCAATGAGTCGCCCAATTGGTTCAGCTTCCCCGAAGGCGTAGAAACGCCTTCCATCGGAACGATTCTCAGCATGATGGCCTTTGCGGTGCTCGCCACGCTTTGGGCCTATGAAGGCTGGACCAACCTCAACACCATTGCCGAAGAAATCAAGGAACCCAAGCGCAATATTCCGCTCGCGCTGATCGGTTCAATCATTGGGGTTGCGGTTCTCTACGTCCTCTTTAACTTTGCCGTCTACAAGGTTGTCCCCTACGATCTCATCCAGAAGATGATTTCGGAACGCAACTTTTACCTCGGTACGGTTGCGGCCGATACGCTCTTTGGCACCTGGGGCATGGTGATTGTCGGCGCCGCCATGATGCTCGCGATCTTCAATTCCCTCAACGGCTGCATCATGGTCTTTCCGCGCATGTACTACGCGATGGCTCGTGACGGCGCACTCTTTGAATTCTTGGGCAAGCTCCACCCGACCTACCGCACGCCGATCAACGCGCAGATCGCCAGCATGGTGATGGCCATGATTCTCGTTTGCTCCCGGTCGCTTTCCGAACTCACGAGTCTTGTGGCTATCTGCGGCCTGATCTTCCACGGTCTTACCTTCCTTTCGGTCATCGTCCTGCGCCGCAAGTACCCGACGCTCGAACGTCCTTACAAGGTCTGGCTCTATCCGTTCTCGATCATCCTCGTACTGATTTTCATGCTGTCGCTGATCGTCAATACGATCTGGCAGGATCCGGTCACAGCCGCCCTCGGCCTGATCGTTCCTTTGATTGGTCTGGTGATCTACGAATTGCTCTTCCGTCGCCGCCACGATGCGCTTGAACGCGCCAAGAAGAACCTTCAATAGTGTTTTGCAATCAACCGGTCCTTGCCGAAGGAAGGCAGCACCCTTTCTTCGAAAAGACCGGCAACCGTTTCTGCATTTGGAGACTTGACCTTATGTCTTCTGTACTCATCCGCAACGCCCGCGTCTATGTCGACCGCGGACACTTTGAAGAGGCGCTCCTCAGCGTTGACGGCATTATCCGCGCCGTCGGATCGAATGAATCTGTTGCGGCTCAGGCGCCTGCTGACGCTCAAATCTACGACGCCCGCGGTCGTTTGGTTGTTCCCGGCTTCAATGATTCGCACCAACATCTGCTCAACACGGGCATTGCACTCACTGACATTCGTCTGCAGAATGCATCCGGCATTGCCGATGTGAAGCGCATCGCCCGTGAATACATTGCCAAGCATCAGCCGGCTGCCGGCGCAGTACTCCACGGCATGGGCTGGAATCAGGACTATTTCACCGATGAAAACCGTCTCCTGACGCGTGCTGATCTCGACGATATTTCGACAGAGTATCCGCTCATTTTTGAGCGTGCCTGCGGGCATCTGCTCACCGCCAATTCAGCTGCTCTGGCGCTTGCCGGCATTGACGACACCTTTGTGCCTCCTGAAGGAGGATCGGCAGAACGTGATGCGGACGGCCATTTGAACGGCGTTTTCACGGAAAACGCCCGGGCCAAACTTACCGCGCTTTTCCGCAACCGCACGGTTGAACAAAATGTGCACCTTATTCGTGCTGCCATGAAGCATGCTGCAGAATCCGGCGTCACTTCAGTGCAGACCTGCGATCTGCGCTCGGGGAGCTGGCCCACCGTGCTTGAAGCGTACAACCGCGTTGAAGCGGATCATCCCATCACGCGCGTCTATCATCAGTCGAGCTTCCAAAACCTTGACGAATACCGCGAATTCCTTGCGGCCGGCCATGTTACCGGTCAAGGCTCGCCCATGAACCGCTTCGGACCTTTGAAGCTCTTCGTTGACGGCAGTCTTGGCGCACGCACTGCACTGATGCGCAGCCCCTACCATGATGATCCTTCGACCTGCGGCATCGCCACACTCACTGTGGATGAGCTTCAGGGCTTGGTGAACGAAGCCGTTGACCACAAGTGTTCGGTGATCATTCATGCGATCGGCGACGCGGCAATTGAACGCGTGCTCAATGCCTATGACGCCGTCTGCACCGAGGGCAAGAATCCCTATCGTCTGTCCGTCAATCACGTGCAGATTACCGACATTCCTCTCGTTGAACGCTTCACGAAGAACGACATCCTGGCCGCGGTGCAGCCCATCTTTCTGCACTACGACACGAAGATCGTCGACGCCCGCGTCGGCGCAGCACTGGCCTCTACGTCCTATGCTTTCGGCACGATGAAGAAACTCGGCATTCATATGAGTTTCGGCACGGACTCGCCGATTGAGGATATGAACCCGATCGACAATCTTTACTGCGCCGTGACGCGGCGCCGTCTTGACGGTCAGCCCGAAGGCGGCTGGCATCCTGAAGAGTGCGTCGACATCTATGACGCCGTTGATGCCTACACGGCTGAATCAGCGTACGCCGAATTTGAAGAAGGCGTCAAAGGACGTCTCAAGCCCGGTTTTTACGCCGATCTTGTGGTGCTCTCGAAGAATATCTTTGAGATGGACCCGCTTGAACTGCGCTCCACGAAGATCGATGCCACGATGGTGGACGGAAAATTCGTCTTTGAACGCCCCGGTGCCTGACGAGCGAACTGCAATCTGACACCCTAGTTCCCCTCCAAGCCGCCAAGTCCATATCGCTCCCGGACTCGGCGGTTTCTTTTCGCGTATATGGGATGCGATTTGTTTCGATTTTTAATCGATCTATAAACAAGGGGGAACAATCAAAATCGCCAGAGAACGTTCTTCATTTATTCAATTTGGCACAGATATTGCTTGCCATTTAATCACGACAACAGCAACGCAAATAGGTTCATTTAAACTATTTGCTTTGTGAAATAACAGTGGGGTAATTTTGTATATCCCACTCTTTTTGATCCCTAGTATCTTTTTACGAAGATACTTTCTGTCGAGGTATCTAATGACTGATCAGAACCGAACCGCTGAGACCGAACAGGCACGCGACCTTGTCGACACCTTTCAGTTGGAGTGGGACGCGAGCTATCCAGGCATGCATTTCAAGTGCGTGCCGTCAGTAACGCGGCTGGTGCGAATGGGCGAATACATTGCACGCGCTGTAGACGAAACGCTTGCCGAGTTTGATCTCAACCGCGGTGAAGCCGAAGTGCTTTTTGCCCTCGTCCGCAATCCGCATATCGATATCACGCCCAAGATCATTCAGACCCGCATTCTGGTGAGCTCAGGCGGACTCACACGTCGTCTGGATCGTCTTGAGGAGAAGGGACTGATCAGTCGTCTGCCGGATCCCAACGACCGTCGAGGCACCGTACTCAAACCCACAAAAGACGGAATAGTCCTCGCATTAAGAGCCCACAAAGCACATACCGAAAAAGAAGCACGGCTGGTTGCCACCCTCTCTGAAAACGAAAAGAAAACACTTGAAAAATTACTCAAAAAGCTCATTCTCTCTCAGGAAGATGCAATTTCACCTGGCGGGCTGCAGTAAGTAAAAGCATCTAGTTTTATTTGAAATGGAGAAAACACCGTGACATTTCGCTCTGTGATTGATTTGCTTGAGCTCCTCGACGATGGTCGAACAACTGGAGCGCAGGTTGCCGAATATCTCTCGGCGCTTGGCTCTGCGAAGGTTTCGGTCAAACGCGTCGAAGGCGATAAACCTGGCACCTTTACCGATTTCATTCGTTGTGAAATTGCTGGAACGCGCGGGAAGATCAGCGGCGGCTCCGCCCCCACACTCGGCATCATCGGGCGGCTTGGCGGCGTCGGCGCCCGTCCGGCCCGCAAAGGTTTTGTTTCGGACGGCGA
>ULTY01023329.1_pt1 | contig 11392 bp, 10 predicted proteins | sample 1958021 | NCBI WGS metagenome assembly ULTY01 (sample SAMEA4835746, study PRJEB28245) | human gut metagenome | biome: gut microbiome; material: fecal sample | place: Denmark | collected 2008 | reverse complement strand
GTGTAGGAGAAGTTTTTAACGCTTGGGTCGGCAGGGATAGCTTCGTCCTGTTCATCGGAAATTTCGTCAATCTCATACTCTGGGATTTCTCCGTTAATGTTCTGTACCGCCTCGTGGAGCAGCTCGGCAAGGGGAATATCCTTTTTCGCTTTGCAGGCGGCGTCCATCTTGCCGAAGCGTGTGCTTTCCATTACCATATCGCCCATAATCATTTCTGGGTGCTGCACAAAATAGCTGTTCATCGTAACACCGTTCTCATCGGTGTCAAGGTGTACCCAGTCTGGCTCTATATCCATTACACGGTCACGCTTCTGTAAAATAAGGATGTCGCTTGTGACTTCCGTGCCTGCGTTCGCCCGAAACGTATTGTCGGGCAGGCGGATTGCTCCTAAAAGCTCGGCTCTCTGGGCGATATATTTCCGCACCTCTGGGCTTGCTTTATCCATCGTGCCCTTAGAGGTAATGAACATCACAACGCCGCCCGTCCGCACTTTATCCAGAGCTTTTGCAAAGAAGTAATCGTGAATAAGGAACTTCTGGGCGTTGTAGCGGCTGTCATTGACCTTAAAATCGCCAAAGGGAACATTGCCAAGCACCACATCAAAGTGGTCGTCTGGGAGCTTCGTTTTCTCAAATCCCTCGATGGCGATATTCGCTTTCTGGTAGAGCTGTCTTGCAATCCTGCCTGTCAGAGAGTCGATTTCCACGCCGTGGAGCTTCGATTTTGCCATACGATCGGGAAGCAGACCAAAGAAATTTCCTGTGCCGCAGGACGGCTCTAAAATGCTGCCCTCGGAAAAGCCCAGACGGTCAAGTGCTTCATACATCGCCTTGATGACAACGGGCGGCGTATAAAAGGCGGTCAACGTGGATTCCTTTGCGGCACGGTATTCCTCTGGGGAGAGGGTTGCATACAGCTCCTTAAATTCGTTTGCCCACGCCGCATTGTTCCCGTCAAACGCCATAGACAAACCGCCCCAACCGACATAGCCTGCAAGGATTTTCTGTTCTTCGGGTGTGGCAAGGCGGTTTTCAATCTCAAGGTCGTGGAGCAGGTTGACAGCCGCCATATTCGCCCGAAACTTTTCCTTTGCCCCGCCAATACCCAGAGTATCCTCGGTAATGCGGTAGTTGCTACGGTCAGCGGTAACGGCAGGAGCTTTTTCTTTTTCGGGAAGCGGCTCTGCCTGTTCCTGCGTTTCCAACCATTCACGAACACGGGCAATTTTCTCCACACGGTTAATCGGGAAGCCTGCATTGTTCTGGAATGTGATGTCACGCATAGAAACATCGCCGCTGATTTCACTTATACTTTCAATGAGATAGCGGCGGTTATCAAGCGTAATTTCTTTGCCGATAAGGTCGGCATTATCCGCTTCACGCTCGGTGTCTTTCCCTGCAAACAGCTTCGTGATATGCTCAGCACTATTTAAGGTATCCGCATATTCCTGTGCTTCTTCCTCGGTTTCAAAGGTCTGGTAAATGCCGCCCACATCATAATATTGTCCGTCCTGTCCCTCTGGTACGGTGTTATCCCGTATGATAAAGGGGTCGGCAAAAGCATCGGAAGTCTGCTCTACGGTATAGTGCAGTGGGTTTTCCTTATAGAAGGGAGCAAGCTGTTCCTCCGTCACGGATACCAGACTGTCAAAATCCAGATAGGAAAGACCATTCTGTATCAGTTCTGAAAGACTGTCATATTGCGTGTACTCTGCAAGTATTCCGTCAATATAGGTTTCCATACGGAAGTCCACAAGGTTTACAGAGGCTTGGATTTCGTGCTGTTCGTCCTCGGTGGTGGTATAGGCGATTCCCACTTTAGACAGATCGGCATAGTCTGCGCCGTTTTCCTGCTCATATTCCTCACGGCAGAAAGCATCAATCAACGCCTTTGCCTGCTCCAGTAATTCCTCCTGCGTGGGTTCTTCGGGTACTCGAAACCAATCGCTTTCGGTATCCAAAATCTCAGCAAGGAGCGTTTCGTCCTCTTTCGTAAGCTCTTTGTGCTGCTCCAGATAGGGGATAAACACATCCCGTCCCCATTGCAGGCTTTCTATCTTTTCACGGTAGTAATCCTCTCCCTGCTTCTTCCATTCGGGAATAAACGGGCAGTTCGGGGACAGAGAGTATTCGTAAAAGTGTTTGATATGGGAAATAAGGTCGCCCTCGCCGTCGCCAATGTCAAACCGTCCTTCATAGTGGAAGTCCTCGCCGCCGATAGTGGCGGAAATCTCAAAATCAGTCTTATGATACCAACCGATATTTTTATCTCCGCCACGCTCACGGTGCTGTTTTTCGTCCAGAACGCCGAGCAGCTTATTCCCAAGCGCAAAGCTCAGATTGGTATAGCGGTCGTTCAGCTCCCTGTCATAAAAGGCAGGGTGTTCCGAAAAGCCGATAGAGAACTTTAAGCTGTCTGGCTTTTCTTCGGACGGTGTTTGAACACTCTGCTTCTCGGTAACAACCACTTTCAAATGGTCGTTTGCGGCGTTTTCCTTCAGCTTTTCTTCAAGGTCGCCACGGCTGAACTCTTGGCTGAACAGCGGGAACTCTGCATTTTGCAGGAAAACGCTGTCCTCGGAGATTGTCAGCACCTCATATTTGTCCGCACCGATATACACCACATCGCCCTCGTGATAGAGGTAGTGCAGAGGGTGCAGCTCCAAAAGCTCCTGCCCGAAACGCCAAGCATTGCTGCGGCTGTAAACATCGGCGGTCTTGCCCTGTACCGACTTCAAGAAATCAATGAGCTGCTGAACGGTGGCAGGGTCGGATAAATGCTGTTCCATCTGCTCTGCGGTTACATCGGCAAGGTCTGTGCGTTCCACCTCGGAGAGCAGGTCTTTCTCATAGCCGTCCAAGTCACGGATGAAATCGGATAGGCGCAGGGCAAGGGTATCCCGTTTGTCAGCAGGGGGCAGATCACGCTTTGCGTCAATAAAACGCTGCCTTGCCATTTTCCTTTGGGTGTCAATCTCATACTGGGGAGCTTCCACGCTTTCGAGATAATCCGCATAATGGTCTTTCTCTTTTTCATTCAGATAGCGGTCATTCTTTATCAGCTCACGCAGCCGCTTTGCCACCTTAGACCAAGTAAGAAGCAAATCGGGGTTATCCGATGAGCCATATTTTTCGATGGTGATGCCTTTTCCGTCGTGCCACTCGTGACCTTTTGTTCCATCTGGGAAATAGTGCGTACCGCTGCCGATACCGTATTCCTTTTTGAGAAATTCGATGTTATTCTTATTGTCCTCATTTTTCTGGAACTGACGGTAGATACTGTACTTGCCATTCTGAAAGTTGCTTCCTCGAAGGAGAACAGAGTCAATATCCTCCTGTGAAATGGAAAAAGCAGAGGATTTTTCGTCCTCTGCTTCCGCTATCATTTCCATCTGTTCCTCCACGGTGGGAAGATTGGCTCTGACTTCTGTTTCATCGGCAATGCTGCCTTGTGGCTCTGATTCGTGGGGTGTCAGTTGTAAATCAGTTCGCTCAAGATGACTTCCTCCGCTTGGCTGCGGATGTTGTTCATCAGACCTACCCACTGCATCGGCGCTTTCTCTTTCAGTTCCTCCGTCACGCCCTGCTCCAGAGAGAGTTGCTTCGTCAGAAGCTCCAATCTCGTAAGTGCTGTCTGTTCGGTCTGGTAAAGATGTTCGTTGAGCCTGCCCGATGTCAGCAGATTGAGATAAGTCACTCTCTTGTGCTGCTCCAGATAATCCCTGTGCATCATAGCGTATCTGCCAAGCGGAAGTTCTGGCTCTGTCGGTAATGTTAGGTCGGGAATAAGATAATCGCCCTGTTTCGTGTAAGTGATTTCGCTCATGATCGTTGCTCCTTTCGGGTTGGTTTCTGCCTTTATCATACGGATTTAAGGCAGGCTGTGCAAAGGTACGGTTTCGGCTTTTCTCTGCGATTTGCACACTTTGGACAGTCTGGGAAATTTCTCGAAGTGCCATTTCGGAAATATCGCTTGCGGCAATCCCAATGGCGTTTATCGTGGCAGGGGTATTGAAATTGGTAATGTCCGAAAAATCCTCGGTTTCAAAATATTCGTTCGTATCCAGACCGCAGCGGCTCATCAGCATAAAGGCAACGCTGTTTACCGCAAGCCGCTTATAGATGACCTCCACATTGAAGTCGTCCAGTTCCTCTAAAAAGCTGTCTTTCGTACAGTCTTTGAGCTGTGCCAGATAGTCGTGCAGGTTATCCTCCACGGCATTTTCGGCGGTCTGCATAAGGGCTTCGCCCAAATCTCTGACCTCTAACTCGCCAAACCTGTCAGAGAGCCGTTCTATGACCGCCTGCTCGTATCGCTCATCCATCTGCCATATCGGAACGGGGCGGCTGTAATAATATCCCTCGTGGGTATCGGAAATGTCAAAGTAATATTTGAGGGTATTCCTGCGACCTTTCGTGTCAAACACCGCTATGCCTTTGCTGTCCTTGTTTACCCACCGCTTAAACTGCTTATTCCAAATTTCAAGTGTGGTTACGGCAATAGCGTCGGGGCGTTGGGCGAAAATCAAGAGCTGCTCGTCAAAGCGGCATTTATAATTTCGGCAGGCAGAGGATAAGAAGTTCTGCCACGCCTGCGGATTTCTGGAAACCGCAGCCCCTGTACGCCGATACAGTTCTGTAATGAGCTGATACTTTGCAGCCATTCTCTTTACACCTCCTTTTCTTTTTCCCCATCATCAAGCAGGGGTATAGCTGATTTTATTTTTCTCCATCCTCTGTATAAAATCTTTTGTGTCATAAACCACACCGTCAATCTCTGCACGGTTTTCATCTACATAATAGCAGAGGACGTATTGGGTATCGCCATTCCCATAAAACAGACGGAGTACGCCGCCATCGGGAACGGCTGCAACAACCTTATCCTCCTTGTCCTTAAAACGGATTATTCTATTTTCACTCATTTGTACCACCGCCCAAAAAGGAAATGACCTTGTTCGCCTTGATACTCTTTTGCAGGTCATTGATAAGCCCGATGTCGGCAACCGTGATCCCCTGCATAGAAAGAATATCGTCCATTGTCATAGCGGAGATTGCTTTTTCATCGGTAAAGCCTGCTTCCAAAACCTTGTTCAAGACCTTGACCGCTTTCTGATTTACAGCCATTTTCTCAATCCTCCTTATCGTTCTAAATTTTGATGCTTCGGTGCTTTGACCGCCTGCGGCTCGGCAGGTATCGGCTCGTAGGTCGCACCGTTTTGTTCCATACGCTCGGCAAACTCGCAGATGTGATAGAGATTATTGCCGATTTCAGCGTGATACTCGTCAATATATCGGCAGGTGCGTTCAGACTTTTCGCCCCAAGCGGTAGTAATACGAATTTTGCCGCCGTCTGGGATACGGAACAGCTCCTTGTAATGAGGGTCGATAAAACGGATGCCCTTTTTGGCATTGCTGATATGCCTGTCAAGCCATTCCTTGACATAGCAATAACAGTAAAAGTTATAGTCGCCCTTTGTGGGATTGCAGCGGAGCAGATAGGCGTGCTTTTCAGTATCCACTCGGAAACCATATTCGGTACAGTAGTTTCCCTTAAAGGCACTATCGGGGAAACGCCTTGCAAACGAACTCATATCGTAGCGGTTGTGCAAAAGTTCCTTGTCCTCACGAAGCGAATTGATAACCTCGTCAAACTCTGCCTTGAACTCATCAGACTTCCGCTGCGGTCTGGTATCAAACCAAGTGGTATAGAAGCCATAGCCAGAGGAAGCAAAATCTCCACGCAGATGTCCGATTACTCCCGTCTGTCCCTCAAGCTGTGTACTTTGGGCATAGGTGTATTTTTGTTCGGCAGAAGTCAAGGCTCGTATCTCCATATCAGCGTTCCTCCCGATTTTTCTGTTTTTTCTCTTTTTCCTGTGCCTTGATTGTGGCAAGGGCTTCCTTTGCCCAATCGGGCATTTTCTCTGGCTTGAGAACGCCAAGCACATCGTACCTTTCCCATCTGGCTCGCTCGCCGTCTGCAAGGCAGGTGCCAAACACCGCCTGCCCTCTGCCGCCAGTCGCACCGTGTCCGCCGTTCACCAACACAAGCTGATAAGCGGAATGCCGATACTCATAGCGGTTAATCTCTGTATTGATAACGACTACCTTGCCGACAATGCTTTCGCTTTGGTTGTCGGGAATACAATCGTCTGCCGTAAACGGGGTCATATCAAAATCAAATCTTGATTGTTCCTCTTTGACAGCTTCAATCTGTGCCTGCACTCGGTCAGTAAATATCTGCATTGCTTCCAGATAATCATCCGAGCCTACGGTTTCCGTTACCCACGCTGCGGACAGCGGATTATCATAGGTGCAGTAGCAGACCATAAAGGGATATTGGTCTGCTTCGTTCACTCCGAAAACAACCTCTTTTTTGCCGATATGGATACTCTGTCTGACCTCATAATCGCCAAGCATACGCTTTTCTTCATTCTCCATCGGGCTGCTCCTTTCTTTGCCTTTTCTCGTTCTGCTCGTCTAAAATCTTTCGGATACAGACATCGCAGAAAATAACCGCCCCGTCCTTGTATCGGGGATAAGGACAGGTCGTACAGTCATACATCTTTTTCTTATCGCTCACGGTCATCACGCTGCCTTTGCTTTTTCTGGGGCTGATTGTACGGCATATTGCACTCTCTTTGATACCGTTCATTCAGCTTTTCTCTTGCTTCAGATAACTGATTACAGTAATAGCCCCAGAAATAATCCGTGCCGTTTTTGCAATACCAACAGACATACGGATTGGGGGCTTTGGGGTTATGACCGATCACAAGCTCGTTATTCCCGATCGTACAGCTTTCGATGATTTCATAACCGCCGTTGATGCGTTTTTCTTCGTTCATAAGCACCTCTCATTCTTTGGCATACTTACGGTATGCCTTTTCGCCAGTCGCCCGTAACTTCTGTGTGGGGCGGCTTCCCGCCAGTTCTGGGTACTTCGCCTGCAACTTCCGCCTTGTCCTGCTGACGCTCTCAAAGCTCGGCAAGCCGAGATATTTGTGCTGCGTCATAATCTCTGCAAGGGGCATCGCCCCCGCATCCTTTAGGCACACATTACAGAGGGCAAGGTACAGCACCATATCGTCGTTTCGGGCGTCTGTATTCTTTTCAAGAACGGCTTTTACTTTCTTTTCGATGGTTTTCAGATTCCTCATAGTTTCCTCCAGAAACAGAAAGAGGGCGGCATCTTTCAGCCGCCCCGTTCCTGCAAAATCGGGTCATTTATTCTTTCGGTTACGGAGATTGAGCCAGACTGCCGCACCTGCGATAAACACCACAAGCACGATGGCAAAAATCGTTTTAGCGTCCATTCCTTAGTCCTCCTTTTTCTTTCTGTTCTTAAAACCGATAAAACCAAGCGCACCTGCACCGATAAGGGATACTGCCGCAAGTCCGCCCCAGAGATATGGGTTAAAGTCGTCGCCCGTTTTCGGGGTGTCCCTAAGCTCGTTGTGCATCTGGACTGTCGTTGTCGCACCGACCTTGACCGTCGCCTGCTTGTCGGCAGGCAGGATATATCCTGCGGAAGCCTTGTCGCTGACCTCCGATACGGTGTATTCGCCAATCCTCAAGTCCTCGATGAAGATTTCGCCGTTTTTATCGGTCTTGAATGTCTTGTCATAATCTGTACCCGTCACTCGGAACGAGAAGCCCTCAAGTTTGCCGTCTGAAGATGTCTTGACGATTTTCAGAGAGCCAGTCTGTGCGGCGTTCATAAAGCCTTTGCCTGCTTCATTTTCCACCACATAGGTCTTGCCGTTTTCCTCAATGGATACCGTATAGACCTTTTCGTCAAGGACAAAGCCTGTCGGGGCGGTTTTCTCACGGACAAAATAGTTTCCGTAACGGAGTTCTTTCATCTGGTAAATGCCGCCGTCAAGCTCGGTCATTTCGCCAAGCAGCTCATCGTCCTTATCAAACTCGCCGTTGCCGTTGGTATCGGCATAGACTTCAAAAACAGCTCCAGAGAGCTTGTTGTCGGGATAATCCTTATCCACCTTTGTCAGCTCGATATTACCCTTAATGAAGTAGTTGACAAGCTCGATTTCCACGACTTCATCAACTTTTCCGATAGTTACAGCGATTTCTTCCTCGGAGAGTACAAATCCTTTCGGACTTTCAATTTCACGGATTACCCAAGTTCCATACGGCACTTTGGCAAAAGAAAAACTACCGTCATCTTTCGATGTGGTAGTCTGGATCGCTGTATTGGCTGTAAACTCGGTTGTTCCTGTCTGGAAGATACCGATGAGCGCACCGCCCAGAGCCTTGCCGTCCTCGTCTAATTTCTTACCGCTGACAGAGCCGTAAATGATTTTATTCTCAATGGCTTCGCCGTCATTTACGGAAATGTGGACGGTTGCAGTTTCCTGTCCTGCGTACTCAAAGACAATAGGGTATTTGGTATCGTCTTTCAGATAAGCGGAGTTTGTGCTGATTTCCTGCATATAGTAGCTGCCCATCGGCAGGTCGCTGATTGCTTTCCCGTGACCGTTCCCGTCAAGGGTAATGACCTCAATCAGACCGTCCGCAGGAATGACCGTACCGTCTGCGGCTGTCAAATCTTTTTCCGCATACAGTCCAAAGGTTACATCAAGAATTTCGCCATTGTTCCCAACGCCATAGGCTTCGTCTGTTTCAAGGCTCTTTACAAGGTCGATTTCCACACGCTGCCTTTCGTTATAGAAGCTCGTAGCCGTTTCGGTAACAGCCACATTCTGACCTGCATACACAAGCTCAACAGCGTGGGTTTCCTCATTCAGTACCATTCCGTAAGGGGCTTCGATTTCCCTGACCTCATATTTACCCAGATACAGCTCTTTGGATTTTGCCGCACCGTCCGTACCCGTGGTAAGTGTGTCAACAACCTCGCCTTTTTCGGCTCTCAGTGTGCCGTCCAGAGTGTAAATATCCTCGGCGGTGGTAATCTCATATACCGCACCCTCCAGACCGCTGACAGAGAAAATCGGCTGATACAAGCCCTTGTCGCCTGCCACGGTGGAGAATACCTCGCCAGATTTGGAAACGGTAATCGTGCCTTTCTGCGCCAGATTGGAACGTACCACCTCAATCACGGTAATGCCGCTTTCCTCGGCAGAGTTATCCTGCACCACATCAAAGTAAACAGGCTCGGAGTTCAGCACATAGCCATAGGGGGCTTGTACCTCCACAATAGAGTAGCCCGTACCGTATTCCAAAGTCTGCGGCGTAATGAGATCGCCGTCCGCTGTGGTATAAAAGGTGTCAATGGTCGTTACTTCGGGATAAGTGAAAGTCATTGTCACAAGTTCGCCGTTGGGGTCGTAAATCTGGAAGCCTGCGCCCGCATAGGGAATGGTCTTGCCTGTTTCCGCATCTTTCTTGACAATCTTGATATAGCTTTCAAAGTTGGCGTTGTTAATAAGATAGCGGTAGGTCTGACCGTCTGCGCTGATAAATACATCAAAAGGCTTCATCAGCTCCCGACCATCCCAACCAGAGGTCTGCTTCACGGTATAAATGCCGTAGGGCATATCCTTTGTCTGGGCAAAGCCGTTTTCATCGCAGGTAAGGACATCACGCTCGGTTTCCTTTGCGTCCTCATAGCTGCCTGCGGATTTCAGATAGACCTCAAAGGTCGCCCCTGTTTCGGGCGTTTCAATCTGGGTTTCGCCGTTTGATAACCTCCAGAGAGCCACGTTTCAAGGTGTTATTGAAGTTTACGGTAGTTGTCTTTCCGCCGATAAGGGTCACGGTCTGGCTCTGCTGCGGCTCGTAACGGTCAATAGACTGTTCCGTGATGGTATAGGTGGCAGGGAATAAGCCCTCCACGGTAATATTTCCGTCTTTGTCTGTCGTTACGGTCTTGTTGAAGTTATCGCCCTTGATATTGAACTGGATACCGCCGACAACGCCGTCCTCGGAAGTTTTCTTCAGCGCAATCGTGCCTGTGGGTGTTTCAATGTTGATATAGGCGGCAACCGTATCGGCGTTCTCAACGCCAGTAACGACATCCTGCAAGCTCGGGTCGCCATAAGCAATCATCTTTGCGCTTTCGCTGACTGTCGGCACTCCGTTTCTCTTTGCCGTGATACGGACAGAACCAGAAACAGCGACGGCAGAGCTGATCGTCAGTTTATCCCCAGACTTTGACACCTTTATATTTCCGTCAGAGCTTGAAAAACTGTAATCGGAAAGGACGCCGTTTTTATCGGTCAGCGTAATACTGTACTTCCCGTCCTTGTAGGCAAGCTCTTTGGTAATATCATTTTTACCGCCCGACATAAAGCTCGGAATGGTGTTATGCTTCGCCATCAGAGAAACAATCTGGTCATACACCGCCCTTGCCCCGCTGTTCGCATAATTTGAGCCAAAGTGCAGGCTGTAAACCGTCTTGCTTGTCTGGCGGTATGCGCCTGTGGCTTCACGGCAGCCCGTCACAAACTCCCATACAAGGGTCTGTGTCGCAAGCCATTTTTCATCATCACTTCCAGACAGATTGTCTCTGTTGCCTTGATACCCATAGAGCAGGGCAAGCCCTACCGCCTTTTTCTGGCTTGCGGAAAGGGCGTTCCACATTTCCGAGGAATTCTTTTTCAAGGTGTTTCCTGTTTTCAGCGGTACACCCGGCTGAATGCAAAACGCCACATCGCCGTCCACATACATACGGTACTTGTAATTTCCCGTACCACCTGCGGTATATCCGTTAATGACAGCACTGGAATTGTATCTCATCGCATTTCCGCTGCTGTCATAGGTGTGGGTAAAGGGAATCGTGCCTATATCGCCCGCAGCAAACGCCGTCGTCGCAGGCAGGACGGACAATGCCGTGACCGCAGCCATTATAACAGCCGCAGCCTTTTTGAATAATCTACGAAATTTCATCGTTTACCTCCTGTTATTGTTGAGTTGAATTTTCCTTACTAACCGAAAGAAAAAAGCCGCCAGTTGGCAGCTTAAATACTTTCTTTTTTCGGATAGTTCTGGCAGTAATTTAGGGGGAGAGGTGTGGAGAGGGGGAAACCGACAAAGCGGTTAGCCACGAACAGACAGACCTCGCCCTCGGTGTGTGGCTACCGTTCACGGTCTTTGCTCCGCTGCAAATGGCGGTTGTAGAACTCCAACGCTTTCACCACAAAGTCCGATTCCTGCCCTCTGGGTACGGATTTCGGAATGAGCTTTGTTATCCTTTCATCACGGAAAGCGGGCTTTTCCCTCTGGTTTGGCTTTTCTTCTTCCATAATGGACTGGATAACCTCGTCCGTGAGCTTATTCTCCTGCATAAACTTCTTCATTTTGATAGCCTGTGCAAGCGACGGGGTAGCGTCGCTGTACTCCATAGCTTCAAGCAGGGTGTATTGCTGTTCTTCGGGCAGATAGGAGATTTCCACCGCAGGACGGAACGCAATCC
>ULTY01039693.1_pt1 | contig 11416 bp, 6 predicted proteins | sample 1958021 | NCBI WGS metagenome assembly ULTY01 (sample SAMEA4835746, study PRJEB28245) | human gut metagenome | biome: gut microbiome; material: fecal sample | place: Denmark | collected 2008 | reverse complement strand
AAACCATCATCAAACGTATGACAGACGAATTCGTTCCCATGGGCTGCGATGCAAAAGAAATCAAAGCCGCTGTAGAAGCCGGCTGGGCAGAATGGGAAAACTTCCGTCATGACATGCACAAAAAAGGCGAAGAAACCGTGAAATACCTGAAAGACAACAACATGACAGGTATTGTGCTGGGCGGTCGTCCTTACCATGTAGACCCTGAAATCAACCACGGTATCCCCGAACTGATTGCAGGCTACAACATCGCTGTTCTGACAGAAGACAGCGTGGCACATATGGGTCATCTGGAACGTCCTACCGTTGTTCGTGACCAGTGGACTTACCACTCTCGTCTGTACGAAGCAGCAGCTTTCGTAAAGAAACAGGAAAACATCGAATATGTTCAGCTGAACTCCTTTGGCTGCGGTCTGGACGCTGTTACAACTGACGAAGTGAAAGCCATTTTGACAGCAGCAGGCAAGATTTACACAGCCCTGAAAATCGACGAAGTAAACAACCTGGGTGCAGCCAGAATCCGTATCCGTTCTTTGATCGCTGCCATCGAAGACAGAAAAGAAAAGAACGTGAAACTGAAAAAAGGCGACGCTTCTCTGAAACGTGTACTCTTTACAAAAGAAATGCGGAAGGATTACACCATCCTGTGTCCTCAGATGTCTCCTATCCACTTCGACATTCTGGAACCCGCTTTCCGCAAATGTGGCTACAATCTGGAAGTTATGGCAGCTATGGATAAAGATGCCATCGACGCAGGTCTGAAATACGTAAACAACGATGCATGTTATCCTGCACTGATCACCATTGGTCAGCTCATGAACGGTTTGCTGTCCGGCAACTACGACCTGAACCGTACCGCTCTGCTGATTTCTCAGACTGGCGGTGGCTGCCGTGCGACAAACTATATCGCTTTCATCCGTAAAGCACTGGAAAACGCAGGTATGCCTAACATCCCTGTTATCTCCATCAACCCTGCAGGTCTGGAAAAGAACCCCGGCTTCAAGTATGAACCCGCACTGCTGCACAGAGCCATGCAGGCACTGGTTTACGGCGATACCTTCATGCGTGTGCTTTACCGCACCCGTCCTTATGAAAAGGTCAAAGGCTCCGCAAACGCACTCTATGAAAAATGGAATGAAAAAGTCAAAAAAGATATCCTGCGTGCAGACAGAAAGACATTCTGCAGCAATATCGCAGGCATCATCCGTGACTTTGAAAACCTGGAAATCTATGAAGATATGAAGAAACCTCGTGTTGGCGTTGTAGGGGAAATTCTGGTTAAATTCCATCCCACAGCCAACAACGATCTGGTAAACCTGCTGGAAAGAGAAGGTGCAGAAGCTGTTGTGCCTGACCTCTTGACATTCGGTCTGTACTGCTGCTATAACGCAACCCAGAAAGAAAAATATCTGGGCGGCACCAGAAAAGGCAGAATCATTGCCAACGCTCTGGCGAAAGTCATCGAATGGTATCAGAAACCTTTGATGAAAGCACTGGAAAAGAGCAAACGCTTCGACCGTCCCGAAGATATCCGTACTTTGGGTGAATATGCGAAGAAAGTGGTTTCCCTGTGCAACCAGACTGGTGAAGGCTGGTTCCTGACAGCGGAAATGATCGAACTGATTCACAGCGGCGTGCCCAATATCGTCTGCACACAGCCCTTCGGCTGTCTGCCCAACCACGTTGTGGGCAAAGGCGTTATCAAGGAACTGCGTAAACAGTATCCTATCTCCAATATCGTAGCCATCGACTACGATCCGGGCGCAAGTGAAGTCAACCAGCTCAACCGTATCAAACTGATGCTGTCTTCTGCAGAAAAGAATCTGGCAGCAGGCAGAACAGACGCTCTGAAAGAACGTCACTCCGTAACAAAAGCAGCTTTCTCCGTAAAAGAAGACTAAGGGCTGTATCAAGTGTAAACAGAAAGCCGGAAATTCCGATTTGTGGAAATTTCCGGCTTTTTTGCGTACAGAAACTGCCCTTTGTGAAGAACTCTGCTGTTTTTTTCTTGCAATCCGTTTCCCGATGGCATAAAATAAAAGATATATCGACATATTTTTTTGCAAACCGAAGGGAGGCGAAAGCCCAATGGCGAAAAAAACGGAGCTGTTCCCAAAGCGTGAGGAACGCGTTGCTTACAGCGGAAAAGCCGGTGCCGATGTGGAAAGAAATCGAGGAAAAAAAGGCAGGCAAAAATCACAGCGCAGCCGAAAATCCGGCGGGCAGAAAGGAAATAAGGCCCGTAAGAACATACAGCTTACACCGAAGAAAGCCGGAATTGGCGTTGCGGTCATCGTTGTTTTGATCCTGTTTTTTGCGTTTTTTCATAAAAATGGTACGGAAGTGTTTGTGGGCGAGGAAAGCATGGGTATTTTGAGTACTACATCCATTTCCGCCGAAGAAATCAAGACCAATCTGGAAGCCCAACTGGCAACTACAGTGGGCACCAATGTGCAGGTAAATGAGGAAATCCGTGCGGATAAGCTTCATGTGTCCGGTGACCGGAAAAAAGATATCTGCACCATGGAATATCTGATGCCAAAACTGCGCAATGCAGTTACTTATAAAGTGGAAGCGTCTGTCATCTTTGTAGACGGCGGCGCGGTGGCGCCTCTGGCGACAGCGGAGGAAGCCCAGCAGGTACAGGATAAGCTGAAAGAACCTTATCTGCCACAGGATGAAAATTCCAATGCAGAAATTTCCTTTGTGGAAAATGTGACTGTGGAAAATCAGTTCGTGGATTCTGCGGAAATCCTGTCTGTGGATGACGCAGTGGCAAAACTCACCAGCACCACCCCTGTTACGACAACCTATACCGTAAAAACGGGGGATCGGGCAGGCAGTATTGCGGCAGAATTTGATATGACATTGGAAGAACTGTATGAAATGAATCCTAGTGCAAAAGATGCGGTTGTTATCGGTGAGACATTGAATGTTACCGAACAGAAGCCAATGGTTTCCGTCAAATCTGTAGAAACACAGGTGCTGACCAGTGTGGAACCCAAGCAGTATGAAACACAGTATGACGACACCAAACCTGCCAGCTATCAGCGGGTAATCCAGCAGGGGAAAGACGGTCAGAAGAAAAGCACCATTCAGATTACACGCGTCAATGGTTTTGTGACAGAGGAAAAAGAAGTTTCCAAAGAAATCATTCAGGAACCTGTTAACGAAATCATTTTGAAAGGGACGCAGTAATATAAATGAAAATATGGGGACAACATAAAAAAGAGGAGGAACCAAAGATGAGCATTACATTTTCAGTCAAAGGCGATGCTGTGACAAAACAGGACTTTGCCGCAATGGCAGAAGAAGTGAAAGCATGTCACACAGCGCTGCATGAAAAAACAGGCAAGGGCAACGATTTCGTAGGCTGGGTAGATTGGCCTGTAGATTACGACAAAGAAGAATTTGCCCGTATCAAAAAAGCAGCAGAAAAAATCCAGAAACAGAGTGAAGTACTGATCGTTATCGGTATCGGCGGCTCTTATCTGGGCACCAGAACCGCACTGGATTTCATCAAAACACCTTTTTACAACGAAGATAAGAAAAAATCCACCCCCGACATCTATTTCGTGGGCAACAACATCAGCTCCGCTTACCTGAGCGATATTCTGGGTATTCTGGGTGACAGAGATTTCTCTGTAAACGTCATTTCCAAATCCGGTACTACCACAGAACCTGCTATCGCTTTCCGTATCTTCAAACAGCTGCTGGAAACAAAATACGGCAAAGAAGGCGCAGCAGAACGTATCTACGCAACAACAGACAGAGCCAGAGGTGCACTGAAAACCATGTGCAACACAGAAGGCTATGAAACATTCGTCATCCCCGATGATATCGGCGGCAGATTCACTGTTCTGACAGCTGTAGGTATGCTGGCTATGGCAGTAGCAGGCGTAGACATCGACAAAGTTATGGAAGGCGCACAGTGGGCAAGAGAAGCTTACAGCAATCCCGACATCATGGAAAACCCCTGCTATCAGTATGCGGCAGCAAGAAACTTCTTCTACCGCAACGGCAAAACAGTGGAAATTCTGGCAAACTATGAACCACACATGGTTTCTTTCGGCGAATGGTATAAACAGCTGTACGCAGAAAGCGAAGGCAAAGACGGCAAAGGTATCTTCCCTGTAGCTGCAAACTTCTCCACAGACCTGCACTCCATCGGTCAGTTCATTCAGGAAGGCAGCCGTTACTTCTTTGAAACCGTTATGTGGTGCAAAGAACCTAAGAGCACAGTGCTGGTACCTTTCGATGCAGAAGATCTGGATGGTCTGAACTTCCTGAAAGGCAAAGAAATGCAGTTTGTAAACAGCAAAGCATTTGCAGGCACAATGCTGGCACACATGGACGGCGGCGTACCTAATATGGTTATCGAAATGGACCGCATGGACGCTTGGCACTTCGGCGCACTGGTTTATTTCTTTGAAAAAGCAGTGGGCATCAGCGGCTATATGCTGGATGTAAACCCCTTCAACCAGCCCGGTGTAGAAGCATACAAAAAGAACATGTTCGCACTGCTGGGTAAACCCGGTTACGAAGATATGAAAGAAGAACTGGAAAAACGCCTGAACGGCTGATAGGTTTTTCCGTAAGGAAAGCACGGCTTCTTCATAAGGAAAATAAAAAAAGCTGAAATCTTTGAGAAAAGATTTCAGCTTTTTTATGTTATCCGATGTCCTTTGGAATTGCCCAGTCCTGCAAAAGTTCTTTTTTCAGCCGTTTTCTGTCCAGAGAAAGACCGTATCCTTCCGGATATTTGGGAAGAACTTCCGGCGGGAACTGTATGAATACATTGTCATGGGAGAATATGATGTATTCCGGCTGGAATGCTTCTTCCACGATGGCTCTGTCTTCTTCAGGTACATCTGACAGTTCCAGCAGACGGGTGCATAATTCTTCCGGCGGACAGGTGAACAGTTCTTCCTTTGGAATATGCGCACCTGTGCTGCGGTCAAAAGCTTCTGTGAGATAGTATTCACCGGAAGGCGCTTCTTCAGAGGGATAACGCACGATGGTCGAGATGAACAGGAGCTCTTTGTTTGCGGATGAGGGATGGATTTTCTGTTCTACCAAAAACAGGTCTTTTTCTCCCTTTTGATAAAGGGTATAGGCTGTTTCTGCCACGGTCTGAATGTCGTAAAGGATTCCCTGCTGTTCAAAGTAGGAAACAATGGACGCTTTTGCTTCTGGTGTCAGATCGTCAAATTCCTCCAGCCCTGTTACAGTGACAGCGCCGGGGGTCCCTCCGTGGGTTTCCTGCAGGAAAGTCTCTTTATCCTCCAGACAGTAAAAGGTGTAAGTCTCATCTGTGAATACCTGTACCGGTGTGCCGTCTGCCAAGGTCATGGTTCCTGTTGGCGAGCGGTTTTCCAATAGATTCAGATTCATGGAATTTGCCTGATAGCAACGGATGGTTTCGCTTCCGTAAGATGTGTTTTTTCCAGTGCGTTTGTTATAGAAGGCTACAAAAGACGGGGATAGGGTGTCATCCGTCAAAAAATCTTCTGCGGAAAAGTCAACAGGTGTTTCGAATCTGGTTCTTTCTGTCAGAAGTAAGCGAATGATGCCCTGACTGTCTGTATCCGCCACAACGGAAACGAGCCTGCCGGTTTCATCTGTTTCTCGGGCGATGACTTTGCCATAAATGCTTGTGGTGCCCTTGCCGAAGCCGAAAGAGAGTGTCAGCAAAACAAGAAGCAGCCATGGGATAAGTTTTTTCATATTCCGTTCCCCTTTCATCGGAAAATACATTTTTCATTCTGGAATTGCCCAGTCCTTAAGCAGTGCGTGGACGCCTTCTGTATCTTCTAAATAAACCACATAACCTTCCGGCTGTGTGGAAAGGCTGTTTTCCGGAAATTTGATGCAGATGGAATCACCCACGAATATCACATTTTCCAGTTGGAAAGCGGATTCCATGGCGGCTCTGTTTGCGTCAGACAGGTCTGCCAGCGCCAGAAGATTTGTGCCGATTTCATTTTCTGGACAGGTGAACAGTTCGGCAGTGGGAATAGGGATTTCTGTTTCTCTGTCCACTGCCAGTCCTACAGAGTTGGAAGTTGTGTTGTTTATGTCCGTAGAAAGTCTGACTTCTGTTTCAAGATAATAGAGTTTCTCATTGGAAGCTGTCAGAGAGATTGTTTGTGAAACAGAGTATGGATAAAAATCACTGGGATTTTCTGTTTCTTTGTATGCGGCATAAGCCTGTTCCAACAGTTCGGAAAGGTCATACAAAGGCTCTGGTTTCAGTTTTTGCAGAACGGAAGCAGTGGACTGAGATTCGGTAAGGAGCAGTGTGCCATCTTCCAGTTCATACCGGTTTTCGCCTTCTTTTTCCACAATGTTCAATGTGGTGCCGTCAGCAAGAACTTTGGTATTTGTTTTATAACCGCCTTCCAGATGGATGAGAAGGGCAGTATAGCCGGGGATTTCCTTCCCTTCATAAGAACCGAATGTTTTGGTATTGGCATTGGCGTAGACAGAAACAGCAGGATATACAGCGTCATTTCCCAGAAAATCCTCCACGGTGATATCTCCATTTAGCTGGTCTACGACGGTATCTTCTGTAAGGAGAAAACGGACGATTCCGTGGGATTCGGTTTCTGTGACAATGGCAGTCAGGTTTCTGTTTTCATCGGTTTCCCGCCCGATGACCTCGCCTTTGAGCCACATCTCCCGTCCGCAGCCGGAAAGTGCCAGTAAAGCAAATAACAGCAATACAATCAATCTTTTCATACAAATTCCCCCTTTAAATATGCCCTTTTTTCCAGTCTATCATGGAAAACTGCAGAAAGCCATGTATACTTGTCTGATAACGGGGCAATCTGGAACAAAACTGCCACATCTTTCGTTCAAAAAAGCGGATTGGTTTACATTTTCTTCAAAATTTAGTATAATTTTTTGAAAGGGAAAATTTTGATTCTGAAGGGGGAATCGAAGCTATGGACAGAAAAGTTTTGATTGTAGACGACGAAAAAAATATTGTAGATATCATTGCCTTTAACCTGAAAAAAGAGGGGTATCAGGTCATTACGGCATCCGATGGGGAAGAAGGGGTCAGAAAGACCTTTGAGGAAAATCCCGATCTGATTCTGTTGGACATTATGATGCCCAAAATGGACGGGTATGAGGCTTGCCGTAAAATCAGAGAGAAAAAACATACGCCTATTATCATGCTCACAGCCAGAGCCGAAGAAGTGGACAAAGTGCTGGGGCTGGAAATGGGCGCAGACGACTATGTAACAAAGCCTTTTGGTGTGCGGGAGCTCATGGCGCGGGTGAAAGCAAACCTGCGGAAAGTGGCTGCCCTTCAGGAAGCGGCAGGCATGGCAGCATCCGACGAGAAAGCATCTCCTTACGGAAAGCTGTCTTTGAACCTTGACCGCTACGAAGTGAAAAAAGATGGCAAGACCATCGACCTGACACTGCGTGAATTTGAGCTTTTGAAGTTTCTGGCACAGCAGAAGGGACAGGTATTTTCCAGAGAAACACTGTTGGAGAAGGTATGGGGTTATGAGTATTTCGGGGATGTTCGTACCGTTGACGTGACTGTGCGCCGTCTGCGGGAAAAAATCGAGGACGATCCCGGCAAACCTGCCTATATCCTCACCAAACGGGGTGTTGGTTATTATTTTGATTGTGATTAAAACGGAGTGGGATCATTGCGCAGCATAAAATGGAAATTGATCGCGATGTATCTGGGGCTGGTGCTCATTGTGATGATCGTCAGCGGGACATATATCCTGCTGAGCCTCAGGAATATCGAAATAAATAAATCAAGACAGCAGCTGGAGATCTATGCGGAAAAGATTGTGGAACAGGTCATTGACGCAGGGGATGCGGACAGTTTTCAGGAAGACTTGCAGTCAACAGTGACCAATGCCATGGGTATCCAGGGAAATGTGCTTAATGCCGAAGGGGAAACCATTGCGTCCACCACATCGCCAAAAGCGCCTTTTACCCAGTATACAGATCAGGCAGTCATTGCCGGTATGAACGGCACAGCCACATTCTCCTCCGGCAAGAAAAGTACAGACTCCTTTGGTCTGCTGAAAGAATGGATGAGTTATGCCCTGCCTGTAACGGATGAAAACGGCAATGTGGAATATATCGTGTATACCCGTCTGGATGCCAGCGATATGCAGAGCAGCCTCAACGAAACCACGAAAATCATCATTGTGGCCGTATCTATCGCTCTGTTTCTGGCGGCTATCATGGGCTATGTATTTGCACAGACCCTGACTGGGCCTATTCTGGCGCTGACCAGAGGGGCGAAGAACATGGCGGAAGGGAAGCTGAATCAGAGTCTGAAAGTCCGCAGCAATGACGAAATCGGTCAGCTTACCAGCAGTTTCAACTACATGGCGGCGGAACTGAGAAAGACCATGTCGGAAATCTCCAAAGAGAAAAACCGTATGGAAATCATTTTGCATAACATGAGTGACGGTGTTATCTCCTTTGCCAAGGATGGTGAGCTGATGCTTGCCAATACAGCAGCGGAGGAAATGCTGAAGGTGGATAAGATGGACATGGACTTTTCCCATTTTATCCGTGCCTTTGACATCAGCACCGGCGTTTATCTGGATATGGGGGATGAGCCGTCTAAGGCAGTCACATTCCCTGTGGATAAGCAGTTTATCCATGCCACATTCTCTCCTCATTACAACCCCAAAAATGAAATGGAAGGCGTTGTGGTGGTATTGCAGGACGTTACAGAACAGAAAAAACTGGACGATATGCGGAAAGAATTTGTGGCAAACGTTTCCCACGAACTGCGTACGCCTTTGACAACAGTCAAAAGTTACACAGAAACCCTTATGGAAGGGGCGCTGGACGACAGGGAAACAGCTATGGAATTCTTGTCCATCATCGACAGCGAATCCGACCGTATGGCGTTTCTGGTACGGGATCTATTGCAGCTTTCCCGTTTTGACAATAAGCAGGTGCGCCTGAATATTACGGAAATCGAAATGAACGAATTCTTGATGACTACTGTTCGCCAGAGCAAGATTCATGCGGAAGCGAAACATCAGGAACTGACCTTTGAGCCTTGCGACCATCCCGTTATCATTTACGGCGACAGAGATCGCGTGGGTCAGGTAGTCAATAACATTGTGACAAACGCCATCAAATACAGCTTGGAGCAGGCAAAAATCCGTATCTTCATTACAGAGGACGAGAAATATTACAAGATTTCCGTCAAAGATACAGGTATGGGCATCACCAGAGAAGACCTGCCACGTATTTTCGAGCGTTTCTATCGTGTAGATAAAGCCAGAAGCCGTGCCATGGGCGGTACCGGTCTGGGTCTTGCCATTGCTAAGGAAATCATGGAAAGCCATAAGGGTCGCCTGACGGCAGAAAGTGAATACGGCAAAGGCACCACCATGACCATGTGGTTCCCCAAGGAACGGCCGGAACTGGAATATGAACACGAATTCAAAGCAGGCGGCCCTACAGAATGACAGGATTTTTCCCGAAACGACACCGCAGTAACTGGAAAAATCAGGTGTTAAAAAACTGTAAGGGCACTGTAACAGAACTGTAATATTCTTGCTGTATAATAATGGCAGTGAAAAATACGAGTAGACGGTAAGGAGGTGACGGAGATGAAAAAAAGATTGTTTGGCTTAGTTTTGGCAGGACTTCTGTGCTTTTCTCCCGTCAGTGCATTTGCCGCAGAGGTAACTCCCATCACTGTCAGCAGCGGTATTGACCTGTATCAGGAAGAAACAGAATCTACATTTGACAGCAGCCGCACTATCTACGGCGAAGCGAAACCCAATACAAAGGTTTCCGTATCTGTCAGCTGTAAAGACGCCAACGGGGATATGAACGTTGTAAGCTCACAGAATGTGACTGTAGGTTCCATGGGAATCTTCGCAGCTACCGTTGGACTGGAAATGGGTTATAACTATGTGACACTGACGGCGGATAAAGCTGGGTATGATGAAGCGTCTTACACCGTTGTGATTAAGCGCCTGCCCAATCAGCTGAAAAAAGATCTGCAAAACATGATTGCGCTGCCCGGTCTGTATTAAGGGGCGCAGAAAATATAAATTCATAAAGAAGCGGTGAGATCGAATGAAAAGAAACAGGATTACAAATGTTATCATTGTTGTTCTGGTCATAGCCGCTGTGTATCAGACAGGAGAGTTATGGCTTGAAGGAACAGCAGGCCATAACTTTTTTCGTGCAGTAAAAGAATCCATTTCTGCTACGGATGAGGCAGCAGAAAGCAATGCGCTGCTGGCCACCAGATACGCCGTAGGGGATGGAGCGTCTAATTTTTCCGTATATTATCCTGATAATGTTGGCAGCAGCGATATGCTGGAAAAAGCCAACGACGTTTTGCAGGAGATATTGGCGGAAAACATCGGCGAAAGCACGGAATTGGAAAAAGCCGACTGGAAAGAAATGCTGCAAAACAAATGTATTGTCATGCAGTATGATTTTATGATTAATATGGATGATTATCTGGAGGGCATGCGCAGCCTGAAAAATGGTCAGGATTTGGAAAGCTTTGACTATATCACCATTGTGCCTGCAAGGCGCACAGGAGAGGAAAGCAAGGCGTATTTTGTCAATTCCCAGACCAATGACTGCGTGGTTTACCGTGCCATGAAAAGCAAATCTGCCTCCATACTTTTTGAGGCATTGCAGGCAGAACCGGAAGGGGAAATGGTTTATATCTCCACCGGGCAGAAAACCAGCTCTGCTGTCCTCAGACGAAATCTGTTCCTGCCCCAGTGGGCGGAGCTGCCTTATCAGTATGACACCTTGCGTCAGGTGCCTGCCTTTGAGCAGGAAGGGGCAGTAAGCCGTGTGCTGCTGGAAAATACGGCAGAACGGTTTTTCCGTAACTTCTCCGTGGACTGGAGCCAGCGGGATGAAAACGGGAATTTTGTATTCAGTGACAGCTCTGTCGTGCTCCGTTATAACCCGGGCAACCGGATGCTGGAGTACTATAACTATGAAAACTACGGCAGCGATGGCCCCAAAACAGCCCTTTTGGATGGCTATCAGATTAGCTGCAATTTTATGACCAATGACGCTTCTTTGCAGACGGATATATATTTGGTGGACATTGGCGGCAGCGGCAATGAAACGATTTATTACTTTGATTACGCCGTCAACGGGTTGCCGGTGTATCTGGCGGAAAGCGTGCAGCAGGAAATCGGCATGAAACACGCCATTGAAGTGACGGTCAGCAACAATTCCGTTAAGAAATACCGCCGTTATGCGGTGAATTACGAGGCATCCGGTGCAAAAGATGCCAGTCTGGATGTGCAGTTCATTGACGCGCTGGACTCCGCCAACCGTCTGTATCAGGAAACGGTAGAACAGCGGGAGATTGCAGATGTCAAAAACATTGCGCTGGGATATTTTGCAGACGGAACGGAAGGTATCC